>SDBV01000118.1_pt1 | contig 93498 bp, 74 predicted proteins | sample 2277081 | NCBI WGS metagenome assembly SDBV01 (sample SAMN10402039, study PRJNA504765) | marine sediment metagenome | isolation source: marine sediment core GS10_PC15, 223 cmbsf | place: Arctic Ocean: Southern Knipovich Ridge | collected 2010
GGAGAAATCAACGTTCTTGTCAACGTGTTTTGCCTGCCCAGAGCCAAGGCCGTCATGGCAGTCGTTGCATCGTATGTCCAAGCCGCCATAGGCAAGGTGCTCGTTATGCGCCTGGGTGTCCATGGTCTTTGCGTCGCTTTTGCGGCCCCTGTGGCACTCGCCGCAGGCAGCCGATGCCGGGTTGCCCCATGTGGGCGTGTTATATATCGGTGGCGACCCGCCGGCAGCGTCTGAGCCGGAGCTATGGCAGTATACGCTTGAGCATGTGCCATAGTTGTTTCGCGGGTCGCTCTCACCTCCACCATCGCTCTGGCTGTATGTTGCGCTTAAGCCATGCAAGGAGTTGATTATCAGCGTTATCTTGCCGTCAACGTGGTTGCCTATGTTGGCAGGCCCGCCGCCCGTGTGGCACTCGATGCAGTCAAGGCTCTCACCGCCTGCGCTTACATGCTTGGTATGGCTACCCGAAGCCATCAGCGTAGCAAGCCCCTGCACGCCATCAGCATTATGGCAATCACCACACTGCACTGATGTGCCCCATGTGGGGGTTTTGAAGGTAGGTGCTCCCACACCGCCGTCAGCCTGTACCGTGCTGTGGCAGTACACGTTCGTGCACTGCGCGCCGTTGTAACCAGCGCCGTCTGTTACGAAGTTATAGTGGTCAGTGCTAAAACCCGTGCCTGAGAACACGAGGTTCTGTATGCCGTCCACGTGCACGCCGTAGGCCGTGCCAGCAAGCGTGGCCGTAGAATTGTTAGCCACAGTCTCGCTGTGGCAGTTGTCGCACGTGTAGCTCTGGTCAGGGTCGGCCTGCACGTGCTTGGCGTGCGAGGGCGAGAGCGCAGTGCTCACGTTGTCGTCGTGGCAGCTCGTGCAGCTTGTATTGTCAGAGCCAAACCATTTTGGAGTGTTAGCTACCGGTGTAAAGACATCCTTACCATCGCTATGGCAGTACAGGGTCGTGCACCAGTCATTGATGCCACCGTCGCGAACGCCTGAGGACTGGTCCTTTGGCCCTACGGTGGCAAACACGATGTTCTCAATACCGTTTACGTGGTAGTCAAAGCCCGTTATCGGGCCGTCTGTGTCGTCAGCCACTGTTGCGGCATGACACTCGCCGCAGCCGAAGTTATAAACGTCGTCGCCCATATGCGAGCCGTGCCAGCCTACAAGCGTTGTAGCAGCCTTGCTCACATTCGGCGCGCCGTGGCAGCCGCCGCATCCAAGAGCACCGTCGCTCCATTGTGGTGTCTGGTATGTCGGAACGGTCTGGCCGTTACTGTGGCAGTATATCTGCGAGCAGGTGCCGTCAGTCCAGTACGTGAAGTTCCCAACAGCCGTGGCCGCCCCTCCGTTTGCAAATGCAGGCGAAGCTGCGGGCGGGCTCCAGTCAGAGAGGTTGAACCTTATGTCCACCGTAAAGCCGTTGCCAACAATTGCGCCGAGGTTACTGTTGTCAACATGTTCTCCCACAGGGTCGACGTCGTGGCAGACACCGCAGTTGAAGCGGTAGTTTCCGGTATCTGACAGGTTCGTGGCATTACGGCTTGTTGCCACTGTTGTCGAGTTGTAGTGGAAGCTGTGCTTGGCTGAGAGCGCCTGGGTTGCCTCGTGGCAGCTGTTACACGGCAATGAGCCTGCGCCCCACTGAGGCGTTTCGCTGCCCACGTCACCGTGGCAGTAGACGTTTCTGCACTTAGCTGTCGTAGGCGTGTTGGACATGTTAAAGGCGATGTCGCTTGGGAACCCTGCGGTGTCCTTCAGAGAATCATCGTCCTTGTCATAATACCCGCCCCTGATGTCCGAGGACATGTTGATGACGCCTGTCTGGTGGGTGGTGACATAACTGCCTACGCCGGAGCCGTGGCAGAGTTCGCACTCGCTGGTGTCCGTGCCTGTTGGAACATGGGAGGAACCGGTGGCGTGCTTGCCAGTGACCGCGCCCTCTGGGGAGTTCCTGGTAGCACTGTCCACAGGGGCATAGGTGCCATCCTGCACGCCGTGGCAGTCGTTGCAATCAATAATATTGAACTGCTGGCTTAAGCCCACAGGGAATGAGTTCGAGTTCCATGGCGCGCCCGTTGGGCTTACGTCACTTGCGCCGTCTGAGTTCACGGTTATGGCAGTCACGCTGGACTGGACATTACCGTTTGCAGCAGCGTTAAAGTCATAGTAGATGCAGAGGAACCCGTTCACTCCAACATTGACGTCCCTGCTGTTCGCAGCGCCGCCCAACGATATAGGCGTGCTCTGACCATCCCAGCTCGCTGTATTGCCAGTGCTGCTGGGGGATGAACAATCTGCGTTAGGTGATAGCGCCGCTGTCACCGTGTCAACAGTTCCGGTCGCAGATACAACCGTGTCATCAATCGTCACCGTATCAATTATGCACTGGCTGTCGCCAGGAGCACCTGACGTCGTACACTCTAGCTCAAGACGCTGCATCAGCACATTGGTGTCACTGGGGTTTGCGGTAGTCGCGTTCGTAAACGCGTTGGCCACCGCAAGCGTGTCCTTGCCCGTGGCCGCACCTATCGTAAAGTTGTTTGAATCAAGCGTCTGTCCGGTAAGGCCGACATCAATGCCTGCAACACCTACGTCTGTCACGCGCGCCTGTATGGCGTTAGGGGCTGATGTGGCGTTCAGGTCGTAGACGATCCATGCGTACTTTGGAGTTGTGCATGTGATGGTCCTGTCGTCCACGAATATGGAGGTGATGTCTATTGGCTGTGAATCACCGTTCCATGTGCCCTGTATGCCGTTTCCTGAGTACCTGTTGCCCCATACGGTATCGGGGCCCATGTAGACCTTAAGGTTGTCAACTATTCCTGTTGTAGTCGCTATCTGGAGGTCATCTACCGTTACGCTTGTTATCTCAATGGAGTTGTCACCCGCGCCATCACAGTCTAGTTGTACGTACTCCATCTGGACATCCACGTCGCCCTCTGTGGCGCTTGCGGCAACAGCCGTGCTTCCGGTGGTAGTGAGGTTGTCTATAACAGGAGCAGCCGTAGGAGTTGCGGAAGTGGTCCCGCCTGCGGTCCAGTTCTTGTACGCATCGCGGGAGAATATCTTGTAATGAACGATCGTGTCGTTTGTAAGCGGCGTGTCCGTGTATGTCGTGCTTATACCGTTATAGATGACCGTGTCGCCGCTTAAGACGTTGCCCGGGGTATAGATCGTCCCGTCAACAGGCGCGCCTGTCACAGCCGCCGAGGGACTGTTAAGTATCATTATCTCAACAGCGTCACCAGGAACCGACCATGTGCCAAGTGCAACCTGACCGCCTCCTGGCGAACCCGTGAACGTGCCTCCGGGCGCTGCAGGCGCTGTGTTGTCAGCAGAGAAACTGTTGCCAGCTGTGTCGCCTCCGGTGTTGGTGTTAGTAGCGGGCGTGATGCTTGATACACGCGTGGTCACGGAATACGTCCCTGTGGTCATTGTGGCGTGGTTTTTCCACGTAACCTTTATCGTGTATACGGTCGGCGTCGTGGTTGCGTTTATAGGCGTGCCACCGGTACAGGTCCATGGGGATGGGCCTGTGCAGTTGCCGAAGGATTGCACAGAGGACCCGCTGGAATCATATATCTGTATATAGTCGATCTCACCGTCATCGCCAGTTGTAGTGACCTGAAGCGTGGTGATGTTATCCGAACCAGCGTCGGTCACTATGCCGAACTCGCTGGTCACGACCGCTGAACCAGGCGCATCGATGGAGGCAGTCCAGTTGGAATCCGTGGCATCGCTCAAGGCCGTGTCGTTGCTGGCGGCCGAGGGCGTGCCTGTGCCCTCGTTGCCGGAGCCTCCACCGTGGCTATCGTTCCAGTTGGGCGTGGAGCAGCTGTCAGCCGCAAAGACTGTGTAGTAATATAATGTCCCGTTTACGGGCGGCCCCGTGGTATCAGTAGGCGTTTCCGATCCGCTTGCAACAGCAGAAGCGTTTACATAAACGCTGGTACCAAGAAGATGCGTGGCCGGGTACGAGCCAGTGTTCCTGCGCACCTCTACCTGCCCCAGATCCGAGTCAGACGGGTTTGTCCAGCTAAGGGGCACCTGCGCGCTCTGTCCGCTTGTGGCAGCAAACAGCGTTGAGAGTCCCGGCGCGGTCTCATCCACGGTAATGGTCGAACTGTTATCCACTATGGTGCCCGAGCTTCCGCTTGACAGAGTTAAGGCCGAGACCGCCGCGTCTATGCCGCCCGATGCAGCGGCGTCAACGGTTACATATACTTTAAATGGGACGTTTGAAGCGCTTGCACTCACGGGTATCACAGTGTCAAGCGCAAAGTTATGAGAGTTGGACGCGGGTGCCGAGTTTTCATATGTAGTAAGGTCGTCGTTGCTGTTGATTATCACCGATGAGATGTCGGTGTAGTCCGTAAAATCAATAGTGATATTTGTGATGTTCGTGGCCACCCCAGCTGTCTCGCTCACGAGGAACTGGTCAAGGTAGATGCCAGAGTCGCTCTTGCAAGGCGCGCCCGGAGTGGGGTCAGTGCCGTCGGCTATGTCCACAGATGGTGAGCCAGCCGCCACTACGTCAACCACGACATCGTCCCACCATGTGTAGACCTGGGCCGCAGTATTGTTACCGTTTATGCCTACTACATGCACCCTGATATCGTAGGACTCTGAGGTGGAAAAGGAACTACTTATATCAAAGGTTGCAACTGCAGCTGAAGTAAAGCTCATCGCTGTTGTGACCACCTGTGTCCAGACATTAACGCCGTTTGTTGCCCAAGTGCCTGATGTAGGCTTGATGTCAACATTCATGGTAAGGGCTGCCCCACCTACGTTGAGTGTGAACTCCCAGCCCCACCAGAGCGAAAGGGTTACGGTATCAGTAGCGCCTACTGCCCCGATGGTCTGCTCATTGAACATCTCATAAGGAGTCTTTTTGGCAATATGGGCTGTTGATTGTTTCAGGCTCTGAGAGGTGCTCTGAAATTGGTCAGTTGCCTTGGCGCTTGAAACCGGAGCAGTGGTTATAGTCTCCGCCCAATTTGTAATTCCAGCAGCCTCCATGTCGCCGTCGGTGACCACGTCTACGGCATAGGCCGCACTTGGTACTATGAGTAATGCGAGGAACAGCACAGCCGAAAGCACTGCAATGCGCGCAGCTGACCTGCTTTTGAGTCCCAGCCAGGAGCTCGTACTTATCCTATCAGAATCCGCCATCCTGTTCCTCACCACACTTTCATATTGGATTTGATCTTTATCATTTAATAAACGCCCTGCTAATAAGCGCCCTGCGGCGTCCGTATTCGTTAAGGTCGGAGGAGGGGCAAGGCGCGACCCAAGCCCCTCCTCCGCGAGGTGAGGAACAGAACAGGATGGCGGTCTTGTCCTGTCCTCGTAATGAGGGGCAAAACAGGATGGAGATCGAGCCATGCCCCTCAAACCGTAAAATCGTAGGAACTGCTGAAAGAAAAAAATGATTAAGACCGGAAAGCAGACGGGAAATCGCTGAAAGTGCCATTTCAGGTAAAAAAACAATGCTGCCTGTAAATCTCCCGGCCACCGTTGACATCTTCATCCCATTTCTCCTAGCATGCTGCTCAAAATAAAACAAAGTTTTAAATACTATACGGGTGGGATGGTGTAATAGATAATCCGCCATTAACAACATTCCTCACCTCGCCCTGAAACCTTGTGTCAATACAATAAGTTGCAAAGTATCTTTATTTTATTAGCAATATCCATGCCATTACAGTCATTTATGGTGATATAACCTTCGTTAATCTCTGGGTTATTCGTAACATGCTGTTTAAATTAAATATAGCTGCAATGTTGATTTTTGATAGGAATTCCCCTGCTTTTATATGTGGTATTTTCCCAGTATTGTGTTGGGGGTTTCCCCCACCTATTGCGTGATATCCCACACATTTGGATGATATAGGTACTGAGCGGCACTGAGGGGGAACCCAATAGTCCATTAGTAATCAGCAGGCCTGCGGCCAAGGCAGCTTCCCGGCCCTGTTTCCTTGGTAATATTTTCTGTATAATCAACAAATTACTGTTATAATTTTCTGAATGGATATAAACCAGAAGTATTGCAGGGCCACTGGGCCTATGCCATACAAATACGAAATGATGGAGGTCTGATGAGCCTGAGGATAGGGCATCTTTCTACTTTCTACCATACTGCCCCCCTTCTGATCAGCATGGACGATCTGGCAGGCAGACTCGGCTGTGAAGTACATTGGAGGCTGTTCGGCACAGGCCCCGCGATCATGGAGGCCTTTGAGCGCTCGGAGCTCGACCTGGCCTATATCGGCCTCCCCCCTGCCATGATCGGCATGGACCACGGTGTTGATATAAAGTGCATTGCAGGCGGACACATGGAGGGGACGATCATCGCTGGAGGCGGCAACTGCATCGCCTACCCGGAGGCTGATTCACTTAAAGAGGTGCTAAAGCAGTTTGACGGGGGTGTGATAGGTGTGCCCGGCAAAGGCTCCATCCATGACGTAATACTCTCTGACTGCCTAAGCAGGTTTGACCTCACAGGCAAATTGGAGATCATTAATTTCAGATGGGCTGATGAGATAGTGGATGCCCTTTCGGCGGGCAGGGTGCAGGGAGCTTTCGGCACCCCTGCCCTTGCGGTTGCCGTAGCGCACTATGCCGGAGGCAAGCTGCTCTATCCTGCCAGGCTACTGTGGCCTCATAACCCAAGCTATGGAATAGTTGCACGGACTGAGTTCATAAAGACACAAAAAAAGCTTGCAATGGACTTCCTTGCCCTGCATGAAGATGCAACCGGAGTTTTCCGGGATAATCCCGGCCAGGCTGCTGAGACAATTGCAGGGATGGTGGGCCTTGTGGACAGCTCCTACGTGCTTGATACCATTGGGATTTCGCCCAAGTACTGCGCCCAGCTCACTGATGAATATATTAATTGTACGATGGAGTTCGCAGATAGCATGAAACATCTTGGCTATATCAGCAGTGAGATGTCTGTTGAGCGGGTATTTGACAGAACACTCATCAGCCAGGTGCACCCTGCCGGAGATCACTACAGTCGCACATGACCCGCCAAGCAATCCCGGCCATCCCGGCTACCCGGCTATCCTACTATCTATCCCGACTATAAGGTATGTTAAAATAATATATATCCCTGCGGCAGAAGGCCACTGGACCCAAGGGGTCATGGACCCCAAGCTGCAGGGTATCCCTAAAGGCATGGAATAAAAGGGGCCCGTGGCCCCCGTGACATGACCAAATGGGAATACACTCGGTAGCGAGTCGTACCGAGTGGACATTAAAAGGAGAACATATAAATGCCTGATGACAAAAAACCTCTGCCCACGCCTCCAAATTCGCCCGCTGGCAGGAATAGGCGGTTCGTGGACGGCGAGGAATCCAACGAAGAGCTCATAGCCGACAAGATGAGCATGGCCATGGCAGGCGGCAAACTTGACGAGTTCATGAGCAAGGAGATAGGAGACAACGATAACGCCCGGAAGCTGGCCTCCATGATGATGGGCTTGTCCGGCATGTCTCCCGGGGGGACCATGCCCCAGGGGGCTACCGCGCCTCCTGATAAGCAGGAAACCCAGGAAGCCGGCAATAAAGAGAGCACTTCGACCCCACCGCCAGAGGAGATAATGAAGGCCGCCATGTCGGGTGATGCAAAAAGCCTTTCTGAGATGCTCAAAAAGGAACACTTGAGGCGCCAGGGTGCAGGTGAGGAGGCCTCAGGAGAGAGATCAGCACAGATGCAAGAACCTGCTGATGGACCAGCTCAGATGGCCATGGACCCTGCTGCTGACACTTCTGGCGAAGAACCTCAGGCTTCCCCTGCCTCTGCAATGGAAAAAGAGGTGCTCACCAAGTTGATAAAAATAGCCTCTGCAAACAACGTATCCGTTGACTGGGTAATTAGCAGGGCGTTAAAGCTCTACGTAAGGGATTACGAGGGTACGGGCAGAATTTAGGCCCACGCTTCCTGATTCAGCGCATCTGGGTCGCAATAAAGCATTCGGCGTATGTTTATACGCCTTCATACGTTCTTGCTACCAGCTACACTAAATCAGAAACCGTGGGGTTTTCAATAATTCGAAGTTACGGCAAAGATAAGTAGAACCGGTTCGTGACCGATATTAGGACTTCAGGAAGTTCTGAAATCGCGACCTGATCTCCAACCTGTCCAACGGGATGTTCTTAACGTCCGCATTGCCTGATATGGCAGGGATATGTATAAATCGCGGCCCATCATTTTCCATGGACATGGCCGAGAGTATGTCTTCCGTTTTGGATGCTTTAAAAGTATTACTTATCCCAAACCCCCTTGCCACAACCTCGAGGTCAACGCAAGTGCCCGTAAGCGTTGGCTGGCACCCGGTGGAGCCGTATGACGAGTTGTCTATTGCAAGCACTATCAAATTATCAACCCCTGTTGAGGACACGGTAGCAAGCGTACCGGGGTTCATCAGCAGGCTTCCATCGCCGTCGATCACGTAAACCTTCCTCTCTGTGAACATTGCCACACCCAGCCCTATGGGGGTGGCCATACCCATGCTCCCAAGCATGTAGAAATTCGAGGGCTGGTCCATGAGGTCGTAAAGCTCTTTAGAAGGCAAGCCAATATTACAGATAACTATCTCGTCTTTGAGTTTGTCCTTTATGGCGTCAATAACATGATAGCGCTTCATTGCTGGAGCAGTATCCTTCCGTGGCTTTATCTGTGACGGTTCAAATGTGCACGGGCTAAGGTCGGACTCCTTCACCCCTGTCCCGCAAGAGCCTTCCCATATCTCGGGACTCAATAAAAACGCATGGATATTATTGCCTTCGTAAACATCGTCAAGCGTTGCCCTTATACCCTCAAGCTGGCTCGCGTTATCGAGCCTGCTATGGCTTATGCCCATGGCCTCGAGCAAACCGGGCAGGGCCTCGCCCATGGGCACCTGTGCCTGTATGCCTTCCTTGTACACGCCCCTGTGGCTTAAGAAGAGGGCAAGGGGCAACTCATAAAACTGCGTAAGGGAAAGCAGCGCGTTGACCATATTGCCAATACCTGAATTCTGGATCAACATGGCAGGTCTGCGGCCTGCAAGGGCTGCGCCTGCGCAGACGCCAACGCCCTCTTCCTCCCTGGTCAGGGGCAGGTGCAGAAAGCCCCTCAAGGACGCCCCTGCTATGACGCCCTTTATCCTGTCGCAGGGCAGAGAGCAGAGCAAGTCCACCCCTGAGCCCTCTAATATGTCTAGTAGATGTCGCTCAGTATCGCGCATAGAGTGAATTTCAGTTCGTCCTCAGGGGTCTCTTTTGATACGTGCATACCGCTTACGCCATATACATGGGCATCCTTCTTGAGCCTCTTCTCCCCGCCCCCGGTTATATTGAGAAGGACATAATCGTCCGCGCCAACGTTACCGTTGCGCGTTGCCTGCCTGAGCGCGCCCACTGCCACTGCGGCGGCAGGCGCAATATCAATGCCCTCCAGCTTCTCAAACAGCGCGCCTGATTCCGCAATCTCTTCATTTGTGACCCCATAAGCAAAGCCACCGGTCTCTGAAAGGGCGTCATACACACCTCCCATTATATCGTATGATGGATAACGGGACGTTAGTACCCTGGTTGATATCCGCCAGACAAGCTCAGGGGAAAGGTCTTCCTCCCTGAGCGCCCTCTCACCCCTGTTCCATGCCTTGACCATGGGTGCAAAGGGAAGGTTCTGTGCTATATGTATCCTTGGCATCACCCCTGTGTACCTGAGGTCGGACTGGAATCTCTTGCTCATCTCCCATGCAGCAATGGCCCCGGCACCACTGCCCACGGCCTGGAAATAATGATCAGGGAGCCTGCCGATGGTGGATACCGCCTCAAGCATGACCACACCGAGCCCGTCGCGCTTTGCCACGTTCTTGACCCCGCCCTCAAAGGGCAGCCCTGTCATGCGCGCTATCTTCTTTGCCATGTCAATGGCGTCAGAGTAATCACCGTCAGAGACCACCACCGTAGGGACTTTCCCGGGAGGCTCGAGGTACCACATCTCCGCCAGACACATCAGCGGAACAACGATGATGGCCGAATATCCGGTTACCTCCGACAGATGGGTAAAGGCCCTGGCCGTATTTCCAGCCGAGGCTACCACAAGGCCGTCAATACCGTTGTCCCTGGCGTTTTCTAGTACAACAGCCGCCTCGAACTCCTTGAAAGTACAGCTCTTGACCCTGGTCCCTGCCTCTGGCCAGTACCCGCTGAACGATATATAAAGATTTTTTAGTCCCAATTCCTTTCCTAGACCATCTGACCTGAACACCACAGGGCCGTCCACGATGCTTGTAGGCTTATGCACAGGCAGCCAGTTGAACTTCCACATGCCCTGGCCCAGGTCATCGCGGAACTCCTCCTCGATATAATCCGTTACGAGCAGAGAGTCGGGGCAGTGTTCGCAAAAGGCACAATAAGTGTCCTTAAGTACCTTCCCGCATTTTCTGCATCTGATAACGTAGTGGCTCATCCCAGGAGCCCCGCAATAATTTCCATGATGTCGGCTATCACGACCTTCTTGTCGTGGCCCTCCATTGCCTCGTTCACCTTCCCGTAGCAGGCCGGACAGCTGAGTATCAACTTGTCCGCGCCCTTCTCCACTGCCTCGTCTATCGTAAGCCTTCCCATGGCAGTGGCGTTTTCTTCAAACACCTTCCTTGCCGCCCCTCCCGCCCCGCAACAACGGGAGTTCTCCCTGTTGCACGTGAACTCCAGAAGCTCAACTCCGGGTATGGCCTTTAATACAAGCCTTGGCTCTTCTGTAATGCCCACACCACGGCTCAGGTAACAGGGGTCGTGATAGATAATGCGCTCTTCCAAAGGTATATTTAATTTAAGGCTGCCCACATCAAGCTGCTCCACAACGAACTGCGTTATGTGCGTAATCCTGAAGGGAAGCTTACTCCCGTAGTAAAGAGGCCAGTCCCTCGTCATCATGTTCACGCAGCACGGGCAGGAACATATAAGTGTCTCAACCCCCTTTGCCGCATATCCGTCCACAAGCCTACGCACAAGCTCCTCAAGGATCTCGTGCTGGCCTGTTATGAACAAAGGGAAACCGCAGCAGACCTCTTCCTCAGGGGGGAGCATCGTAAAATCAATACCGGAAGCCCCAAGCACAAGCACGTCTCCCCTGACCATGGGCATGGCCGTGTACGCCCCGGTACATCCTGCATAGTAGGCGATCTTTGCCTTGTCCTTAACCTTTACCCCGGCAGGAAACCAGGGGCTGAACCTTTCCTCCGCGGGTTTGTCATATACATTGCCTGTCTTAAGCGTAATATCCGGCATCATGCCCTGCATCCCTATGGGGCCCAGGCCGCGCCTTACCATCTCGCGCCTGAGCGCTGGCCAGAGCCTCTGCGTGTGTATGCCCACAGCACAGTTCTGGCCGCAGGCCCCGCAGGTGGTGCACTCGAACACGGCCTTCACAAAATGCTCAAGCGTCTGCCTGCTTATCTCGTCAGGGCCGAAAAGCCTCGCCTTAAGCGAATCCGTCTTTCTCAGGAACTCCTTGAACATGCGTATCTTCTCTGGGGGGGATACCGAGGGGTCCCCTGACACCATCTGCACAGGGCAGTGCTTCAGGCACTCGCCGCACTGTGTGCATGCGTCTATCTCTATAAGCTGTTGCCTGTTAAGGCAACTTGTAAAGGTGTCACTATTTTTTTTCATGCATCAGGGCTCCGATCCCCGCATTCCGCCTGTGGGAGTCCACACCAACAAGCGGGGCGGTGAAAATGTGTGTGGGCACTGCGCTTATGAAGATCAGTGCCAATAAGAAATGCGCTGCGAACAAAAGGCTGTCAGGTGCGCTCACAGGCATGAAGGACAGCGTGCCATGGACAAAATCCTTAACCTTCACGATATCCGTCCGAAAAACAAAACGGAGCAGAAACCCGGTAACTGCTACAAAAAATATGGTTACCACAAGAAAGAGGTTATACTTTGAGGCAAAGCCTTCCTTTACGTTAAGAATAAAGACGATCCTGTATACAAGGATGTAAACAAGCGCGCCCAGCAGCAGGTACACTACGAACCCTGAGAGCGGTACAAAATAAATTGAAAACCAGGGTGGCGCATAGAACACATACCGCAGGTGCTCAATAAATATCACTATGAAAGAAAGATGGAAGACCCACTCGCCAATCCAGAGCACGGGGTTCAGCTTAAAAAGCCGCCTGAGGAAAAGAATATCGAGCACAGCGTGGAATAAAGTCAGGAAAGACCATTTTCTGCCCGGAGCCTCATCCTGGTCCAGGCTTGACAGAAGGACCAGCCGCCATGTTATGCGAATATATAAAACCGCTGCGACTATATATGCAAATGCTGTTAGAGTTATTGTCATGTTAGCGGTATCAAATATCTATTTCCGGCAGGTATCCAATACGGATACAGCCCCAGTGCCGCCCGTTCAGAGTTATCGGGCTCGAGACGTCCACCACGAGTTCGCCACCGGCCTCTATGGGACGCCTGAAGGCCTGCCCGATGAGGTCCAGGCTCTTGGCCCCCATCAGGGATATGTCGTCCTCCATCTTCACCCCCACGCGCGCCGGGATCATATGAGTGGGCATAAAACCGTTTCTGTCCATTACCACGACATATATGATATTGGAAGAGTGCTTGGCCCACTTGCCAAGAAGTGGCAGTATCGCACTACCAAAATATCCGCTTGCCCTGCTTGAACGCCTGCCTGCCTCAAGCAGCTGGTATTTCTCATCAAAAAGTTCGTCAAAGCTGACCTTTCCCCCTGCCACATCGGAATCGAGCCTGGCCCTGAGCTCCCCGGCTATACTGACCAGGAGCTTGTCTATCTTATCATCGGCAGGGTCCTTTCTGAAGGTGCAAAGGGTGCCAAAAAGCACAATAGCGTGCGTGGCAATATCATTGCCGGACTGAAGGATCTGGTCTGTGAGCTTCGAGGTTTCTTCCGCGAACTTTGTAGCCTCGTCCATGTTCGCCGAGACCATCTCCGAGACAGAGGACTGCTGCTCGATGGAGCTTGCGATGCTCGTGGTCATTTCGGCCACACGGGAGGCTGTCTCGGTGATGCTCTTAAGCGATCCCTCAGCCTTACCAGCCCTGTCTATGCTCTGTTTCACGCTCTCCAGAGTCTCGTTCATGGTGTCTATGGAACTGTCTGCCTTGCCCCTGATATCCTGGATCATATCCACTATCTCACCTGTTGATTTGGCGGTCTTGTCAGCGAGTTTTCTGACCTCCTCGGCAACCACCGCAAACCCCCTGCCCTGCTCACCTGCGCGTGCGGCCTCGATGGCGGCGTTTAAGGCAAGCAGGTTGGTCTGGTCTGCAATATCGTTGATCACCGTGACAATGCCGGATATCCTCTCCGTGGACTCTGAAAGCGCCTTGTTCGTGCTGGCCCACTGGGATATGTCCACCGAGAGGCTCTCAAGGCTCGTCTTGCTTGCCTCTATATCATGCTCAGCTTCAGAGGCATCGCTCTGGAGCTTCTTGCTCGACTCCGAAGTCACGCTCACGTTGCCTGCTATGTCGGTTATCGTTATGGACATCTCGTGCATGGCGGCGGCGACCTCTGAGGCCACGGCACTGGTCTTGCCGGACATCTCATGGAGTGCGCTGGAGTGCTCCTTTACAGTGTCGGATATCTCGGTGAGCCGGAGGCCCATGGAAAAGGCCAGTTTGATCATCTGTCCGGTCATGCCCAGGAAGGTATTGAGTCCCTGGGTTACAGCGCCCCCGAATCTCCCGTGGACGTTGTCGCTGTTGAACGGCACAGCAAGGTCGAGCCTCCCGTCCAGAGACCGCCTGAAGAAATCCTCAAGGTCGCGGTTGAACCATGCCATCTTCAGCGCAAGCCACGCGCATACTCCAACCACAGCCAGTAAAAGGGCAAGTGCAATGGCCAGAACCCATGTAATTACCATGATGCACCTCTTTGCACGTTACATGGACCAGATGACAGAAATCTTGCAACATTTACAGAATAGACTGTCATGGTAAAACATTCCTTTCCTCCCCCTCCCAAAAGAATAAAAAAAGTATTGTATTCCTGATTATCTCATAATAACTCTATTGAACAAAATTTATTCTGACGTCCTTCGGAAGACAGAAGTCTGCCTCCGCCTCCATGGCCTTGATGATGCCCGAGGGCACAGGACACGCCGTGTGCCTGAGGTGTGTTGCTGCTGACCTGTATACGGGGTTTGCCATGAATCCGGTGAACACTGACATCTTGTCCAAAGACGTCAGGTCTTCTGCCATTTTCTCGACCATCTCACAATCCGTCTCAAGAGTGATGGACATATGTTTCCCGTCCTCGTCCATCACAGCGGTCACTGTTACCGAAAACCCGCAGATGCCGGGTTCCACCACGACCTTTGTCATCCCTTGACCTTTGCCTTGGAGCCCGAGGCCTCCACAAGCTTCTTCACATTCGGGAACTTATCCTTCATGTGGGGGATGTGCATGGCCATCATGAACTCCTTCTCAAAGTTCGGTGCCACGGCTATCTCCACGAACTCAAGCCACCTGGCCCTCTCCCTGGCCTCCTGGCGCTTGCCAAGGTTCATGAGAGCCATTATCGCGCCGTCACCGGCAGCGTTACCAACCGAATATACCTTGTCAATGTCGCAATCAGGGAACATGCCAAGGGTCATGGCGGCCTCTTTGTTAATGAAGCTGCCAAAGGCGCCAGCAAGTATCACCCTGTCCAGCTTCTCTATGCCCATCTTCTGCATCATGAGCTTTGCCCCTGCAAATAGCGCTCCCTTCCCAAGCTGAAGCGCGCGGACATCGCCCTGGGTGACAGTGATGTCCTGCCCTATGGAAGTCTCGTCCGCCCAGGCAAGCACATACTCGAACTTGCCGTCAGCGTCTCTCCTCACCCTTGGAGAGTCAAGTTCCTTGTCGAACCTGCCGCTCTTGTCGATTATGCCCGCAGTAAACATCGCGGCCACCACATCGATTATGGCCGACCCGCAGATGCCCTTGGCCTCCACCTTCTCGATATTGGTATGCCACTCGGCCTTGCCGATGACCTTGTAGCGCGGGTCCTTGGTCTCGGGGTCTATCTCCACCTTCTCGATAGCCCCGGGCGCGGCCCTCATGCCGAACTTGATCTGCGCGCCCTCGAACGCTGGCCCCGTTGCGCATGATGTGGAGCAGATCTGCTTTGAGTTACCAAGCAGGAGCTCGCCGTTGGTGCCTATGTCGATGATAAGTATGTTCTCATCCTGCTTATATGGTTCCTCAGCGATCAGCACGCCAACGTTGTCAGCGCCAACGAAACCCGCCTCGATGGGAAGCACATGTATGTATGAGCCCTTGTTTATGTTGATCCCCAAGTCCCGGGCCTTGATGTTAAGGTCGTTCTGCACGGCCGGGATGAAGGGGGCCCTTCCGATGTATATCGGGTTCATGCCAAGGAAGATATGGTGCATGGCCGTGTTGAAAACAATGGTCATGTCAACGATGAGGCCGCCGCCTGACCCGCCATTTCCCCTGATATCTTTCGTGCTCTTGTCTATTAGCTCATTGAGGCCTTCTATGAGTGCACTTTGCATGGTATCAAGGCCTGTATCGTTGGTCATGGCATAGGTGATCCTGCTCATGACGTCCTCACCGTAGGGCACCTGCGGGTTCATCATGGATTCCGTGTTTATCACCTTGCCGGTGGTAAGGTCACAGAGGTACGCTGCCACGGTGGTGGTGCCAACATCAATGGCAATGCCGTAGGACACGTCCACAAACCCTGGCTCTACCTTTATAACTTCCTTGTCCAGCCATACCGTGACGGTGGCCTTCCAGTTGCCTTCTCGTATTTTGTCCTGCAGGGTCAGTATGACCGTGAAGTCGAATTCCAGCCCATCCAGTCCATATTGGTCCTTTATAGCAGCCTTAAGCCTCTCCACATCGCCCACCGAGAGGTCCTCAAGCGTGGGAGCCTTGAGTTCCACAAAATACTTCTTTGCTGCGGGCTCAAGGGCTACGGTGATCTCCCTGGCCGTCTTCCTCACTATCTGCTTTCCGGCCCTGGATTTCTCAGGCACGAATATCTTTACATCACCCTGCACCTCGGTGCAGCATGCAAGCCTTATGTTCTTGCCGTCCTGCGGCTTTATAAATTTGTCCTCCACCTCGGTGCGCGCGCTGAGATGGGTCATCCTGGACTCTATGGCGTCCTTCTCAAAATAGCCCTCTTCTACTCTGACCTTGCATTTTCCGCAAGTGCCTTTCCCTCCGCAGATGGCCTCCAGGTCAACGCCCAGTTGCTGGGCGGACGCAAGAAGGTTTTTGCCGTTTTCCACCTCTCCGCGGCTCCCCGAGGGCTGGAATATTACTTTATGCTTAGACATCTATCTTCCTCCAAATCGTTAATTTCACTTTGATCCTCAGCTGGCTTCGTGCGTCCATAAGGGCAGATATTAATGCAGAGCCCGCAGTTGGGCTTGTATCCATTGCTCCTTGTGGCCTCCTTGTGCCCCCTGCACTTGTCGTGGTCTATAAGCCTGGGGAAAGGCGTTTCACGTGACCACTCCTCCCCGATGATCGCACCAGCCGGACAGTGGTCCACGCAGAGCGAGCACTCTCCACATTGACAACTTCTAATAGGACTGTCAGCCTCAAGTGGAGCGTTAGTAAGCACCGTTGCGTAAGAAAGCCTTGGCCCATAGTGCTTGTTTATCAGAAGCCCGTTCCTCCCCACCCAGCCCAGGCCGGAGCACGTTGCCGCGACCTTGTGGCTGAAGAGGTAGTAGAGTTTTGAGATATAGGTGTCGTCACGCCTGTCCGAGTCGGGCGGTATGATCAGATACCTGTACCCGTCCTCCTTAAGGCGCCTGGCAACCTTCTTCTGGAGCTCGTGGAGCATCTCCACAGTGGTCTCGTTAAGCTTCCTGTCGATACCGATGGCGACCGCCCTGTCAAGATGAGCTATCTCATCTCCAAGGGCCTCCTCCACCATACCAACTCCAACCACAGTGGCTCCGGAAGCCAGAAGGTATTCTTTAAGGCCAAGGGAATCCATCAGCTGTTGTTCTTTGCCTTGGCCTCAGCCTCGTCCTTCATCTTCTTAAGGGAGCTGACCATGTTGATGGCGTCCTTAAGGGCGTTGTTAGCGTCAGCAGCATAACCGTCCGCGCCGAACTTGTCAGCAATGTCCTCTGACACGGGCGCTCCACCGATCATGATCTTGATGTCCGGGTTCTTTGCCTTGAGGTCATGGATCACCTTCTGCATGCCCACCATCGTGGTGGTCATCATGGCCGAGAGACAGACCAGCTCTGAGTCGGTCTTGATCTGCTCTTCCAGGAACTTGTCCAGGGGCACGTCGCGCCCGAGGTCAAACACTTCGAAACCGGCCACGTCGAACATCATTTTCACTATGTTCTTGCCTATGTCGTGGACATCGCCCTCAACCGTTCCGATCACCACGGAACCCTTTGTACCAAGGTCCATCTTCTTGACGTGGGGCTTCAGTATGTCCAGCCCTGCGTAAAGCGCGTCAGCGCACATGAGGAGTTCGGGGACAAAATAATCCTGGCTCTCAAAAAGCCTGCCCACTTCCTCCATGCCGCTTACAAGCCCCTCGAAGATGGCGTCGTTGGGGTTTAATCCTTCATCAAGGGCGATCTGAGAATACTCCTTTGCAACGTCCTCGTCGTACTCGATCACAGCCTCTTTTAGCTTCGCGTATATTTCTTTTGTTCTTTCCTCCGATGCCATGTTCTCCTCCTTAGTATCTTCTAATTATTTTTTGTAGTTTCTGACAGCGTCCATCATCGCGTGAAAGTTCTCGGGCGGCACGGTGGGCCAGATGTCGCAGCCCGGCCATATTGCGCTGGCGCCGTCTTCCAGGCACTTTACCATGGTCTCCTTCACGAGTTCGGGATTGCCCTCTACAAGCACGTTGTAAGGATCAAAATTGCCAAATATCAGGGCATCCTGCCCAAGCTTCTTCCTGGCGTCAACCATGTCGTTCTTCTGGTCAACGCTTATGGCGGTAGCCCCGGACTCCTTCATGTCCATGATGATGTCGTTTGTCTTGCCGCAGATGTGGAGCACACTTGGTACGCTGATCTGCTCAAATATGGTCTTCAGGTGCGGCAGTATCAGTTTCTTAAAGCTCCTTGGGCTCAGCACGTCGGAAGTCGCGCCCATCTCCCTCACGGTGATATAGTCCACGCCGGCCTTCTCGTACTCCTTGGCAACGGAGATGATGACCTTTGCCAGCCTGTCCATGAGGGCGTTTACCTTGTCGGCCTTCTTGAAAGAAAGCTTAAGCAGGTCGTTAAGCTCCATTATCTGCCCGGCAAGCGTAAAGGGCCCAAGCACGTAGGAGCCGATGGGCACCTTGCCGCCAAGCCTTTCCTTGGCAATTGAGATGGCCTCACGCATCAGTGGCACCCTTCCACGCTCTGCGATGTCCGAAGGGAAGTCCATATCCATCTCTTCCTCGTTGTGGATGACCTTTTCCTTGATCGTGGGGTAGAGCAGGTCCTCGGAGTTGGGGTAGGTGTTTATCTGGCACCCGAGGGCCTCAGCCTCAACACACAGGTCAAAGGGGAGCACGCAGCAGTCGTACCCGAAAATCTCAGCCGTGGAGGCTGCGGTATCGGCCATCTGCTTTGCGTCGAGGTGCACTTGCGCGAACTTGTAGCCGAGCTTGTTCAACCCTTCGGTAGTAGCGTTGCCCATGCCGCTGAAACAAGCCGGCCTGTCGGTACTTTCGCCGGCGAATAATTTCATCACCCTCTCTTTGGACGTCATTGTCTCAGACATTAAACAGTCTCCTTTATCATATTGTCTTTATCCGTATTACCCAGCTTTATTTCTTGCCCTTTTTGCGTCCGCCCCCGCTCTCAAGCTTCTCAAGGAAGTCAGGGAAGCTCTTGCGTATCGGAAGATTAGGATTATCGGATATCTTCCCTGTCTCGTCATACACCAGTGTGGAAAGCAGAATATGGGCCGTAGCAACAGCAGGGAATATCCTTGGTGCGGTCACGATGGGGCCAAAGAGGTTGAAGTCGCTCCAGAGCGCGCTGGACATGCCCTGCGCCACGGCGTCCATGGCTTTAAAGCCGTCAAGCCCCCACTTTTCTTTTGCTTCTTTCCACATGTGCGTGCCGTTAGAGTAAGCGCTTCCGCATGGCAGGCCAAGCTCTTCTTTTATCAGCTTGTTGGCAAGAAGGGAAAAACTCGTAGAAGGGAGGTTCATTACCGAAGTGTCCACTATCACGGTCTCGAAATCCCCGGCCCCCTGCTCTAGCAGGCTGTTTAGGGATTTAAGCCTCCCTGCGGGGCTCTGGTCGGTGTCGTCGAAAGCCTGCACTATGACGTGCTTTATACCAAGGTCCTTGAGTTTCGCGACCTGTCCCTTTATGTCCTTGTCCCAGGGGGTGATGCTGTTGTAGAGGAACTTGTCCTGCACACCAAGGCTTGCCACGTACTCAGTGGCCTTTGCCCTTTTGTCAGCAACCCACATGTCGATGCCAAAGGGCATGTCAGTCGTCTCAAGGTAGAAGTCAATGTAGATCTTTGCCTCTTCAGCGGAGTTTGCCACCATGGCCACCATGGAAGGAATGCCGGTGATGGCTGAAAGCTCTTCCTGCTTCTTTATGTACTCTGTTGCCTTTTTCCTGTCAAAGTTGCCTTTTCTGTCCTGTACTATCCTGTCCTTGTTGTGAAACATTGATGCGATAAGCATGGGGGGGTTCTCGCCGGGCTGTCCGCCCACCTTGTGCCCGCCGATATTAAAAACCTTCTGTTCTTTTGAAAAAGTAAACATCGTCTCTCCTTAATATTGAAATGGTCCAGGAGCGGACCGGACTCCCAGGAGGAATCCGGCCCGCTTCTGAGCAGTTGCTAAAATACGCCTTTGTCGAACTTGGGCTGAGGGAGGTACTCCCACTCTTCGCCAGCTCTGTGCTTGGCGTCGATCTCGATGCACTTAAGTGCATACTCGAAGGCATAGGGGATGCCTGTGCCGCCGGGCACAAAGCCCGCCAGGATCATTCCAACCGATGCCGCCTCAAAAACCTGTCCGCTTGTAGCGCCCGCCTTGATGGCCGGGATCACGTGGATGATGCACCGGGGAGAGCAGTAAGCAACTCCGCCGGACATGAACATAAGCTCTTTGGTGGCCTTTGAAAGCTCCCCTTCTCCAAAGATGCTCTCATAGAAATCAGCAAAGGTCTTGCCAGGTACCGGTGTGACTGTGTTGATTATCTTGAACATCCTCGGGACAAACCCGCAATGTTCTTCCATGTACGCATTAACCTCATCAACAGTCATTTTCGAAATGTCGCTCATCTCTCCTCCTTCAGTCCTGATTTCTTTTGTTTCCGGCTCATCAGCCATGCCGAAAAACCTTTTCAGTTCATTCCACATACTCACTTAAGCCGCCTCACTTAATGCAAAGGTTAATACGGCTTTCCCCTGGCCTTCCCCTTTTATCACCTCCCCTTTAGATTTTCCATTCCCTGGCAACATCAATCATCTTCTTGATGTTCTCATAGGGAACGGTTGGCGGAATATCACATCCTGGCATGAGGACAAACCCTCCCTCAGTGCCTGCCTTTTCTATTGTCTCCCTGCATGCACTCTCCACTTCGTCCACAGTACCGTTGAGCATGATGGCAACAGGGTCCACGTTGCCCCCGAAGCACATCTTGCCAAGGAGCACTTCCTTGGCATTGGCTATGTCGGTCTTGTGGTCAAGGCTGATACAGCTCGCACCAGTGCCGAGCATCGAATCCAGCCTGTCGGTGGTGTTGCCGCATATGTGCAGAAGCGTATGGGCGTTCACTGATTTGGCCCAGTCGGTGAATTGCTTGAGGTAAGGTACGGCATAGTCATTGAACTGCTTCTTTGAGATAAGGTCCCCGGACGCTGTTGGGTCTGCCAGGCTGATAACGAGCATCCCGTCCTCAACAAGGGGCTTGTAGAGGTGTATCAGCAGGTCGGTGCAGAACTGGCAGGTCTTTCGCACCAGTTCCTTGTTCTTGAAGGTGGCCTTCATGAAGGTCTCCTCCCCCACAAAGCGTGCCGCCAGCGTGAAGGGACCCCAGGCTGTCACCGTAACAACGTACTCGTCGCCTATTTTCTTAAGCGTGTCCCTGAATGCCTGGGAAACGGCCTGTATCACCGGCTGGTTGTCAAGCATTGAGAGATCGAACTTGTCCAGGTCCTCGACAGCATTGACAAAGTGTTCCTTCAGGTCAGGCGCGCCTATCTCGCGATACTTGATGCCCCCTCCAAAAGCGGATGCATGGAAGTTGTTGTAGCCAGATCCGGCATAAACGATGTCGCAAAGCAGCCGCCCGGCTTCCGTGACCAGCATGTCCGTCATCTTGCCCGGGTCAGTGGCCATTTCCTCGAAACTTGTCCCAAAATCCTTTATGCTCCACATGCCCCCTCCAAAAAGGGTAACAGGGATTCTGTCCGGTTTGCCGCCTTCGTATACCTTGAGAATTGTTTCCTTTGGATTCATCTCCTCACTAACTCCTTTACTTTGTTAGACTGGGTTCACACAGGCTCCGGACCAAACGGCTGACATCCTCCACCACAAGAGGTTTCTCGACGTTCGCAGCGCCTGCAACCACTTTGTTTCCTCCGGCGATGATCACACGCGTGCCCTCGCATGACCTTAGTATCACGTCAGCAGCATTTGATGCGGACAGCCCTATGGCGTCAAAATCGATTATCACTACTTCGTACCTGCACGAAAAGGCCTTCTGGACAGCAGTAGCCGTACGGTCCACGGTGTCCACCTGGAAGCCCTGCTGCCTCATGGCACCGTATAGGTTCTTGTTAAATAATGGGTCTCCAGAACATATAAGCAGACTAAGCATGCGATATGTATAACAAGATTCGTGCCACAATAATATTCATTGTTTTTCAGCAACTTCTGATATTTCAGCAAATCCGTGAAGAATAAATCGGGAAAGTATTTCCCATGGGTGAGGCATATTTACCCATGGGGAATACTTATTTGAACTCTGTCCCTTTGAGACTCTTATCAGCTTCTTTTTGATTTGCCCTCTAATTGTTTGAACTTCCTCATGGAGATCGATATGGAGGAGGTGTCGGATATGGCTCCCGCAATAAGGATGGTATCAAAGACCTCGTCCATGCTGGCCCCTTCTTCTACGGCGCGTTTCATGTGAGACTCTATGCAAGGCTCGCACTTCAGGGCGGAGGCGGCGCTCACAGCCACAAGCTCTGCTGTTTTTTTGTCCAGGGCCTCGGGCTCCGAGTACAGGGTGAGCCCTTTTAGTATGAAGGGGTTGAATGTGCGCGGGCGGCGCTTGAGCATGCCAAGCAGGAAACCAAGCCCGCCCCTGTGCTTTTCAATAAGTTCGGCAAGGGCGTCACTGAGCCTGGTTGACTTCATAAGCTCTATGGCTTCCTTCAGCAGGTCATTGTTGTTATCGTTGCTCATTAATTATTTCCTCGCTTTTATTTTAATATTACGAATCCGTGTTAAGTCCGTATTTTTTAAGTTTAAGGTACAGGGTCTTTCTGTTGATGCCGAGTATCCCGCTGGCCTTTGTCTGGTTGCCCCCGGTCTCCCTAAGTACCTTTTCTATATGGTTTTTCTCCATCTCTTCAAGCTGCAAGCCGGTTTGAGGCTCACCATAGGTGTCATTCCCCGCCTTCACAGTGTGTTCCATATATTTGGATATGTCCTCTGTCTCGATATGGTCGGTATCGCAGAGTATCACAGCCCTCTCAATGACGTTCTCCAGTTCCCGCACATTTCCGGGCCAGTGGTATCTCTTCAGGCATGCAAGGGCCTCTGGCCGCACACCCTTTACGTCCTTGACGAGCTTGGCCGAATATCTCTTGACAAAAAGTTCCACAAGCTCCGGAAGGTCATCCATCCTCACCCTCAGGGGAGGCACGGCAAGGTTTATGACGTTGAGCCTGTAGAAGAGGTCCTCCCTGAACTTCCCCCCGGCGACCATCTCCGAGAGGTCCCTGTTGGTGGAGGCGATGACCCTCACGTCAGCGGTGTAGGTCTTGTTGCCCCCAACACGCCTGAACTCGCCGCTGTCCATGAACCTGAGCAACTTGGGCTGGAGTTCCACGGGCAACTCCCCTATCTCGTCAAGCAGCAGGGTGCCATTTTCAGCAGCTTCCACTATGCCGTATTTTGTCTTATAGGCTGTGGTGAAGGAGCCCTTCTCGTGCCCGAAGAGCTCTGACTCTATCAAGTGCTCTGAAAGTGTCGCGCAGTTCAGGGCCGTAAAGAGAGCGTTGCTCCTTTTGCTGTTCTTCCAGATGGAATTGGCTACAAGCTCCTTGCCCGTGCCGCTCTCGCCTGTTATCAGTACCGTGGAGTCAGAGGGAGCGACCTTTTTGATAAGATTCTTTAACTCAAGCATCGGCCCGCTCTGGCCAACAAATTCGTGGGAGGACTCGTGCCTGACCAGCTCCTGCTCCAGGGCCTCGCTCTTTATGCTCAGGCGGTTGAACTCGTTGGCCCTGTGCAGGAGTATCTCGATCTCGTCGAGCTTGAAGGGCTTTGTCATGTAGTCGTAGGCCCCATTTTTCATCGCCTCCACCGCGGTCTCCACAGTGGCCTTCCCAGTAAGCACTATCACTGGAGGAGGGGACTCCACGGAGTTGATCTTTTTAAGAAGCGAAAGCCCGTCCATGCCGGGCATGATTATATCTATGAGGACCACGTCATAGGATTCCTTCTCAAGCATTTTCAGGGCCGAGCTGCCATCAGACGCCGTGTCAAGGTAGAACCCCTTTCTTGTGAGCTCCTTCTTAAGAAGCCTTCTGAATGGTTCTTCGTCGTCTACGGCAAGAACTCTAATCAATTTCTATCACCGCCGGAAGTTTTATCGTAAAGACAGAGCCCTCCCCCGGGGAGCTCTTAACGTCTATGGTGCCGCCGTGCTCCTCGGCAATTCTGTGACAGATGGACAACCCCAGGCCCGCGCCGACCCCTGTGGGCTTTGTTGTAAAGAATGGATCGAATATCCTGTCAATTATGTCCTCTGATATACCGCTGCCGGTGTCGCTTACAGAGATGCTGACGCTGTCCTTTCCGCCTTTATCGTCCACCCCGGTCCATATCCTGACCGTGCCCCCCTCGGGAGTGTAGAACATTGCGTTGATTATCACGTTCATGAACAGCTGCCTGAGGCTTCCAGGCTCCACATCGACCTTCGGGATGTCGCGGTTCAGGTCCAGGTCCAGATTATAGTTCAGGCTCTTGGCCTTGTGTTTCACCAAAAGCATGACCTCCATTATAAGTTCGTTTATATCCAGCACCCTGGTCTTGCCGGTATGGGGCCTTGCAAACTCAAGGAGTGAGCCCAGTATCTCCTTGCACCTGAATATCTCCTTGTGGATGGTCTCAAGATATTCAGGGAAGTCCTCGAACTGCTCGTGGGCAAGGAGGCTGCTGTCGTATGCCCTGTCAAGAAGGGCCTCGGAATATCCCGCGATTATTCCAAGGGGGTTGTTTATCTCATGGGCTATGCCAGCCACCAGTATTCCCAGGGAGGCCAGTTTGTCATTGCGGAACAGTTGCTGTTCGATCCTCTTGTGGGAGGTAACGTCCTTCAGGTAGTGCACAGTGGCATACAGCTTGCCCTCCTCGTCCTTTAAAGGATACGTCCAGAACTGGAACACGCTGCCTGAGCTTTCTCTGATCTCCTTGAAGGTCTGTTTTTCAGGTGCGGGGGTATCATCGCACAGATATGTGAGCGACTCTATTCCGATCTTTTCCAGAAGGCTTGTGCAATGCATCCCCATGAGCTCGGCAAGGGGGAGTCCGGCCTTGTCCAGCAATGCCTGGTTGGCCCGTACCACATTATTGTCATTGTCCTCGATCCAGACCATGTCCGTGATGGAATCAAAGGTCTTCTCCCACTCCATCTTTTCCCTTGAGACCTCTTCGAAAAGCAAAGTGTTCTCCAGGGCTATGGAGATGTGCTTTGAGATGGGCACAAGCAGCTGGAAATCTTCCTGGCTGTAGTTCATCGGCTCGATGCTGTCGAGGTTTAGCACACCGAAGACCTTGTCCTGGCACAGAGGGATGCTTATGGTGGAGCGTATGCCCTCGTCATAGAGCTTTTTGTCATGAACAAAGGGGATATTCTCCCTGAGGTCCGTGTTTATGAAGGGTTCGTTATGCCTTACAGCCCACCCGGCGCTGGTGCCCTCCATGGGCGCTGTCACGCCCTTTGGCATGATGGTCTTCATCTTGGTCTCAAGGGCCAGTATCTGAAGGTTGTCGTCCTTTTCCCTGTAGAGGAGAAGGCTTGCCCTGTCGAAACCCACCATCTTTCTGACCTCTGTAACCACAATGCGGAAGACCGTCCCGATGCTGAGGCTGGAGTTGATATTGCTGCTGACCTCGTTTATAAGCTCTATCTGTTCCATACGCTTCTGGATCTGGGTTATGAGCCTTGCGTTTTCTAAAGCAACACCAAGCTGTATGCCCACCGCGGAAAGCATCTGCATGTCAAAGGGTTTGAAAAAGGACTTTTCCCTGCTTGCAAGCGTGAGTACCCCAAGCACCTTCCCTGAGGACACTATGGGCACTGATGCGAGGCTTTTAAGTGCAGAAACAGACAGGCTTTTGCACATAACGCGAACATCGGTTGAAAGGTCCTTAACCACTACGGGCTTGCCTGAAGCGTATACCTTGCCTGTAAAACATTTCTCAGGCTCAAGATCGCACATCTCCCTGACACAGGCTTCCGGACAGCCTTCCTGGGCCAGAAGCTCAAGCTGGCCGGACTCCGCGGCCAGATGCACCCATCCCGCATCGCAGTGGATCAGGGACGGCAGCCGGCCCACGATCTCACGGATGGACCTGTTGATATTCTTGGGCTTTGCCAGCGCCTTGGCAACATAATTGAATACCGAAATCTTCCTGTCCTTGTCCTGCGCTTTCTTCCTGTCCAGAGGTGGTTCGGCTGTTTCCCTGACCGCAATGATGAAAGCACCTTTCTCCAAGGCGTGTTCTTGTGAAACAGGGGCTATGGACACGTTGCAGGAAAAGGCCTTTCCTGAACTGCTTATGCATTCGGAGTTGAAGCTTGCGGACTTCAGCGGGAACTTGCCGGAAAAATCGATAACCAGCCTGGACATCTCAAGACCGTCCAGTTCCCGTTGGCTGTAACCGAAAACATCACATGCCTTGCTGTTTGCATCCAGCACCCTGCCCTGCCTGCTCACTATAAAGGAAGCGATTCCCAGCGTGCCTAGCGTATCAAGCAATAGCGCTGATTTATCCTGCCCGATGATCTCCATGATAATTCTAGTATATCAGAGCATGCATGGCCTGTTCACCAATGGGCCAAATCATGAAAGCGGGCATTGAAATCTCAGGCAAGGTAGTCCCTTATGGCGGCCTCGTCAACAGAAGGGCCGATCACCACAAGCCTGCTGCTTGTGGGCGCGTTTTCCAGAGGGACCTCGTCGTACCTGCCCCAGGCAAGGTCGAACCTCAGAGGCCCTGAGGATGTCTCGATCAGGGCCTTGGCCCGAACAATGTTTCCAAACTTCCCCTCCACCATGCCGGAGTAAAGCTCCCTAATGGACTCCACCGACGGGCTCTGGTCGAACTTGACCGACATAACGCTGAAATCAAGGGCATGTCCATGGCCTTTTAGATCCTTTGGCCCGCCCTCCAGTTCCGGGATGCCGCCTTCGAGTTTTGCGTGGGTGGTCTCCACGACAAGCGCCCTTGGGTTTATCCCTTCGATGACATTCCTGGTCCTCGCAATGGTCTCACTATCGGTGAGGTCAGCCTTGTTCACAAGCACTATGTCGGATAGCTCCACCTGCTCAAGAAAAAAGCGACCGTATATCTCCTCTTCATAGAGCCCCAGGAACTCCGAGGCGTCCACGATGCAGACAACATCCACCCGGCTGTACTCCAGAACGCCTATGGCCTCAAGCACTCCAGTAGGAGAGGCCAGCCCGCTTGGCTCTATCACCAGGTGTTCAGGATGCATCTCGCGGTCAATGCGTTTAAGGGCCTCAATAAGGTCCATCTTGAGTGTGCAGCATACACATCCGCTTGGCAGCTCCACGGTATCGAGCCCGCCTGAGGAGATGATCTCGCCGTCAATGCCCAGGCTCCCAAAGTCATTGACGAGCACCACGGTCTTCTCTTCTGCGGAGTCTATGCAGTTTCTGATGAACGAGGTCTTTCCGGCCCCCAGGAGCCCGCATACAAGAGTTATCTTCATATTGATAGTTTAGAAAATCGGCCGCGCACTTCTCAAGAAGCGTGGCAAATGACATTTGCGATTGACTTGCCAGCGGAAATAAAGCTCCCGCAAATCCCTTTTTCTTTTATATGTTCATTCTGCGGGCCTCAAATCGCCGCAACTGTTTGTACTTGCGGGGATTTTAGGCGTTTTCGCGTGTTCATTTTGTTCATTCTCGGCGGATGGTTTTTTGGGGGGCCGGGGGGTGGTGATTTCAGGTGCCGGAGGTGTCATTTTCCCTCTGTTTTCCTGGTGCTGCATAGCAGCACTATATCACCTTAATACTGACATTGTCCATATGACACGTGTCATGTAAAATGTGTCACAAACCATAGTTAATAATCGGGATATAACAACCTGACATCAAAAGATTTCTTCTAACGGGAAAGGCCAGATTTTCTTAACAATAGTTAGTAAATTATCTCAATCTTTTTTCATATTTATAAAGTTTTCCAGCCTAATAGTTAGGATCTATTAACTCAGGTTAGTCAGAGCGAGATAACTCTTGACTTAGCTTCCAAGGTCGAATGTACCTTGAATTGAAGCTATGAATGCTTCTGGTACAAACATGCGGTCTCGTCAATTTTGCAGGCATGCGTATTACTCATAGAAGTATGTAGGGAAGAGTACTCATGGAAGTCTGCTTATTTAGACTTATATATTGTCAGATTTTGTTTTGATTGCTGAGTTCTTTACTAAATTCTTTATTTCTTGAAGAATACTTTCTTTAAGCATTGAGGTGTCTGGAGCTAATCTGGAAGCTATCTTGAAGTGTTTCAGAGCCTCAGGGCCATTATTAAGATGATCACAATAAAGCTTTGCAAGACCATGCCTGGCATCCAAGTGATTGTCATCATGTTTTAATACTTCCAAATAATTCATTTCAACCTTATTATAGTCACCATTTATTGCGTTTCTGTTGGCTTTCTCCATATTCATCTTTATATTAAACTCCTGCTCTGCTTCTGCATCGGTCATTTCTTTTCCAGTTCCAGTAAATATCATCCCAAAAAATGACCCTACACTATCACTTATAAGAGTACCCAAGAAAGCCAGGGATATAGTGAAAAAGAGTCCGTATATGCCAAAGAAGGCAAGTGAAAAATATAGCGTAAGTGAAACAAGAAGCATATACATAGGGTCAGACGTTATTTCGTTGATTCTAGAAAGCATTCTTGAAAGAATATTCATTGGAGCGCTGAGAGTCTCTGATTCAGTAGCTTCTACCCCTGAGATTCTAGGAGGCTTATATGATTCAATGGCCTTTCCTATTTTCTCAAGGAATGGGGATTCCGGGAAACGCTGCAAATACACTTCATGTCCATATTTAGCAAGATCAATCAGACCCCCTTTAATAGCTGAACGAATATATAAGCGTATAACCTGTTCCCCAAGACCACCCTTGACTGGATGTTCAGTAATAAATGGCTCAAGCACTATTACGGCTTTCTTATAATCAAAGGCCTTATAAAGCGCATTTGCGCATTTAAAATGGGTGGCAGGTGAAATGGGATTATTATCGAATGCGTGTAAATACTCAGCCAAGACCTCTCCTGACATACTTTTGGTCATCTCATTCTGATAATAAAGTTGCGCTGACTTCAGGTAATGCTTTTTCCCTTTCTCGCAGCCTTTTGAAGAGTCAACACAAGCGCGAGCAAGCTGCAAGTGGAGTTCGGGATTATGAGGTTCCATCTCCAAAGCCTTTTGCAGGTTTTTCTCTGCTTCATCAAGCCCCACACCACGCTCTATTGCCTCAACTGAACTTTCGTATAAATGCTCCTTTCTCCCCTCCGTTCCATAACTTCCAAGGAATCCGATTATAATTCCAGTGAAAAATCCGCCAATATGTGACCACTGTGCAATAAAATCAACTGTAGTATATGCATGATAAACATCCCTGGTAAGCCAGAAAAGCAGCAACCATTTTGCATTTATCTGAAAACGAAAGAACATCAGGCCGATAGGAACCATTGTAGTGACTTTTGCGTAATGGCATCGGACTAGATACAGACCCATAACTCCGGAGATTGCCCCTGATGCACCAATACTCTTGCCTCCCTGGATAACAAGGAACAGGGATTTAGCGCCTATATATGAAAGAAGATAGAAGAATAGAAACTGCTTCCAACCGATCCTGCCCTCAAGGGTACTGCCAAATATCCACAGGAACAGCATATTCCCAAACAAATGTGGGAAGTTTGCATGGGAAAACAAAGAATAGAAAAAACGCGGATCCTTGAGATCAAGAATATAGAAAAGCACATTCAGTGCTATCAGGCTTATTGTTACATATGGGACTTTCTTAATCTTTAGATTCGTACCAAGCGGCAACATATGGAGCAATCCCCCTTAACCGCGCAGTTACTATTTATCCTGGAATAATTGGTGACACGCACCTATTATCTCCCATAGTTATCAGCATGTTTAGGTCTCTTGACAAACAGAATTATATAGGGACAGACACCATTTAATGCTTTATCCTGCATCACATTTCTCCTTCTGAGATTCCCAAGCCTCCAGCCAACAACCAATTGTAGTAGGCATTCACATTATAGTCAATAGAATTCCTCTGCTTGAAAACGTCCCCATTAATCTGCGCAAGGTCGAATGTACCTTGAATTGAAACTATGAAGACTTCCTGTACAAACATGCATTCTTTTCAAATTTGCAGACATGCGGGCTACTCATAGAAGTTATCATTTGGCCTTAGCTCTGGGTTTGTCTTTCTTGAGGGTTAGCGATATGCGTCGGCGCTGATGATCCACCTCAAGAACTTTAGGCATAACCTGCTGCCCCACTCTCAGCACGTCGGCGGGATTACGGACAAATCGGTCTGCTATCTGGCTTATGTGTACCAGTCCGTCCTGGTGCACACCTACATCCACGAAGGCGCCGAAGTTAGTTACATTAGTCACAATGCCCGGCAGCGTCATGCCTGGTTCCAGGTCTTTAAGCTCATTAACTCCCTCCATGAAAGCGAAGCTCTCGAACTTCGCGCGGGGATCGCGCCCAGGCTTCGAGATTTCGGTCATTATGTCGTTCAGTGTTGGTAGCCCGACAGTATCAGTAACATATTGTTCAGGCTTTATATCTGCTCTTAGCTCATCGCTCTCCATAAGTTTGCTGACGCTTACGCCAAGGTCTTTAGCCATCTGCTTTACAATGTGATAGCTCTCGGGATGCACGGCACTTGAGTCAAGGAGGTTTTTGGCCTCTCGTATTCTCAGAAATCCGGCGGCCTGCTCAAATGCTTTAGCCCCCAGACGCGTGACTTTCTTAAGCTCTGCGCGGCTCTTGAACGCACCTTGTTCCTGGCGGTAGGCTACTATGTTCTTTGATAGCACAGGGCCGAGCCCTGAGACATATGACAGCAGATGCGGGCTTGCGGTATTAACTTCCACACCCACTGCGTTCACACAGCTTTCAACCACGTCGTCCAGGCTTTGCTTTAGCATGAGCTGGTCCACATCATGCTGATACTGACCCACACCAATGCTCTTTGGGTCTATCTTCACAAGTTCAGCTAGCGGGTCCATGAGCCTGCGTCCTATAGAGACCGAACCTCGCACAGTGATATCTTCATTCGGGAACTCTTCGCGCGCGGCCTCACTAGCTGAGTAAATGGATGCTCCACTCTCGTTGACCATAACAAGATCAATGGATGACGGCAGGCCAAGGGTGCGTATGAATGCCTCTGTCTCACGGCTGGCCGTGCCGTTGCCGATAGCTATTGCCTCTATCTCAAATTTCTCGCACAGGCCTTTGATCGTGTGAGCCGCTTTCTCTGTAGAGCTGCCAAGCAGGTATATAGTGTCAAAGTGTTTTAGAGAGCCCTGCCTGTCCAGGCAGACCACTTTACATCCGGTTCGGAATCCCGGATCAATGGCTAGCACGTTCTTTTGCCCAAGCGCAGGAGCCAGCAGCAACTGCCGCAGATTGTCCTTAAATACCCTCACAGCCTCCTCATCCGCGCGTTTCTTGAGTGCCAGCCTCAACTCAGCTTCCATGGACAGACCCAATAACCGATTGTAGGAATCTTGAAGGGCTTCCCTTACCTCGGCTGAGTCCGATGCCTCGCCCTTTACAAAGAGGCGCTCAAGTATCTCAATTGCAGGAGCCTCAGGGGGTTGATAGCGCACATGGAGCACGCCTTCTGCCTCGCCCCGTCTCAGCGCTAATATGCGATGCGATGGGGCATTCTTTGCGGGCTCGCTCCACTGAAAATAATCCCGGAATTTTGCGCCTTCTTCCTCTTTGTTCTTTATAACGCTTGAGACTATAACGCCTTGCTCCAGGAAATACGTCCTGAGCCTCTGGCGCGCACTCTGGTCCTCGCTGATCCATTCGGCCATTATGTCGCGCGCCCCGGCAAGAGCGTCCTGCACATCTGATACACCCTTGTCCTCGTCAACAAAGGCCTCTGCCTCTTTGGCGGGGTCAGCGCCATCCTGAGCGAATATCAACTCGGCAAGGGGCTCAAGGCCTTTCTCCCGGGCCATGGTGGCGCGGGTGCGGCGTTTGGGCCTAAAGGGCAGATACACGTCCTCAAGGGCAGAGAGCGTTTGAGCGGCCATCACCTTGGCCTCAAGCTCATCAGTCAGCAACTGGCGTTCCTCAAGGCTCTTCAGAATGGCCTCGCGGCGTTTGTCCATCTCCCTCAACTCGGTGATGCGGTCACGGATGTTTGTGATAGCCACCTCGTCGAGTTCGCCAGTGGCCTCTTTTCTATAGCGCGCAATAAATGGGACAGTGGAGCCTTCATCCAGCAGTGATATTGTGGCTTTAACCTTAAAGGGCTTGAGCCCCAGTTCGGTTGCTACCTGTTTGGTCTGGTCTTCTCTGAGTTCCACTTAAGCTCCCTGGTCGTTTCGGTTGATGCTGCCCGCAAGGCATATGCGTAGCAGGGGAATAATTATAACACCGCACAACAGGAGGGACAAGGCTCGCAGTCAGCCAATAGTGGTGTGACATAAAAGAAAACAAATAGTGTCACACCCCGTTTTATTTGACTTGCTCATCTTCATAAAATATACTGAAATCAGATAGACTAATAAGATGAGCGCAGAGTTTGACGACATATACCGGGAGTTCCACTCAAAGATACTTCACTATGTCTCGCAGATGGTGGGCTCCGGGGACGCCGAGGGCGTGACCCAGGAGGTCTTTCTGAAGGTCAGCCAATCCCTTGATACTTTTAAAGGCGACTCAAAGCTCTCCACCTGGATATACCGCATTGCCACCAATACCGCGCTGGACAGGCTCAAAAGCTCCTCTGTGAAAAATGCGCACGAGGAGTTCGAACCTGAGAAGGATATGGAGTCAGAGACAAAAGACGCATGGACTGGCCAGAAAAAACAAAGGCCTGAGGAGGAACATATCAGGCTGGAGATGAACGAGTGCATCAGGGAGTTCATCGAGAAACTCCCCACCGACCACAAAACCGTCATGGTCTTAAGCGAGATTGAGGGCCTGAAGAACCAGGAGATAGCAGACGTGCTGGGGATATCGCTTGAGAACGTGAAGATAAGGCTACACCGTGCGCGCGCCGGCCTTAAGAAGAAACTTCAAGAGGGCTGCGACTTCTACCACGACGACCGCAGCGAACTGGCCTGTGACCGCAAAGAGACCCCGCCTCCAAAGGGCCCCGTGCCCATCAATTTCAAAAGATCGAAATAACCTGTATCCTTTTTGCCTCCTGATTCGTCTGTAAGAGCAGACAGACAATGCGGCACTTACCGCGTTGTAATTTAATCAGGAGGTATTTGTAATGTATTTTTCAGGAGGTTTCGGTACTCCCCTTTGGTGGATATTCCCGATAATCATGATAATTTTCTGCTTTTTCATGATGAGGGGCTGCATGGGGGGAATGCGTTTCTTTAAAGGCAACAGTCATATTGAGCCGACTTATTCAGCGCTTGAGATACTTGGGAAGCGTTACGCAAGCGGCGAGATCGATAAAGATGAGTATGAACAGATGAAGAGAGATCTAAGCAATTCTAACGATCAAGACAGGCTTAGCCAAATAAACGCTTAACACATAACAAGGAATAATCAGGAGGGTTCAAAGATGAGCAAGGAAGAAAAAAGTAACAAGGCTGCATCAGGATGCTGCGATGATTTTGGTTCCGGATTCAAGGGCATGAAGGAGAAAATGGCAGAGTGTTGCGGCACAAAGAGCGAAAAGCCAGCCAAAGAAGATGAGACGGCTGTCAAGGATGAAGCAAAAAAGGGATGTTGCTGATCTGATGGCAAGCGTATACGGGATAGCGCAAAACGTGCTATCCCGTATATACCCATAAACAATATAACTTAATAAGGAGAAAACAAGATGAGCGACGTGTTTAACACCACTATAACGAAAACCAAGTTGGTCTGCCCCATAGGAGAGATAGCTGGAAAAGATAACATTCAAAAAGGCACCACCCCCGTGTTCTCATGCGAAGGCGCGTGCATCCGCGGTGAGATAGCACGCGTTGCGGCAAACATGATCGCAAAAGAGGACGGCTACAGCAGGGGATGCCATGGCGAGGCGATTTCAGCCCCCCACACTGAGCCGGCCAAGTGGGTAAAGGGCTCGGACAAGGTGGTGCTCATAGACGGCTGTTTCATGAACTGCCACGGCAGGATATTCGAGAACATTCTGGACAAAGAGCAGCTTCTCCGCTTTGACGCTCTCTCGATCTACAAGAAGTACTCCGACCTCATGGAGATCGACTCGGTGCCCGAGGAGGAGCGCAAGGCCACAGCCCGCCAGGTGGCAGACGCGGTCCTTGCACAGCTGAAACAGGCCGAGCAGCCTACACAGACAGAGCAGCCTGCTGAGAGTTGTAGTACTTGTTCTTAAGATCAACACCAAAACAAAAAGGCGGTCCGGCCACGAACCCGGACCGCCCTTTTTTATCCATGGGATGAGATTCCCCTTAAGGAGTGTATGCCTGGGCGAGCTTAATGGGTCGCTTTCAGACAAATAACGAAAATAAAGGAAAAGAAAACAACAATGAAAAAAATATTGGCAATCACAGCTTTGTTGAGCTTAATGGCAGCGTCTCCGGTACTGGCGGAGCAGCAGACAATGTTCACATCGGAGATCGGGTCCGGCTGGTTCTTCGGCCCAACTGTCAAGTACACCCAGATCGACGAGACGGACGCCGTGTTATTAGGCGGCCATGCTGGTTGGATAATTGACCATAAGTATGTCATTGGCTTTGGCATGTATGGCCTTGCAAGCGATATCAAGGATAATTACACCGGCAAAGGAGACCCCCGCCTTAATATGGGTTACGGTGGCCTTGAGCTGTCGTATATAGCGAGGTCCGACAGACTGGTCCATATAACAGTTGATTCGCTGGTGGGTGCCGGCGCGCTGGGCTTCAGCGAGGAGGACTCTGAGGGGCGTGGGCACATGGGCAGTTTCTTTAATGACAACTCGGACACTTTCTTTATTGTTGAGCCCGGTGTAAATGTTGTCTTTAATGTGACCGAGATATTCAGACTTTCCCTGGGAGCAAGCTACCGTTTTGTGGAAGGCGTAGCCCAGGAGGGGATATACAATAAGGATATCGGAGGCCCCGCAGTAACCATAAACCTCAAATTCGGTAAATTTTAAAGGGGCCAGTGCATTCCCGGTGGTGTCGCGACGACTCGTACCGACTTGCCACGGGGTGTGAGAGTTCCTTGCCTTTTCAGGATACCCTGAGGTCTCTGCCGCAGGGAGGTTCATTGGTTTAGGGTGAGCATATTGCTTGACAAATGCATGTGTGTGCATGTATGATTGAATCATGGAAGATCAGAAGACCATAGATGCCAGGACAAAAACACTTGACGAGCTGGTAAGCGTGCTTGACTCAAAGCTGTTCAAGACCCTGAGTGAACCTGTAAGGATAGAGATACTGAGGTTTCTCATCCAGAATGGCCGGTCTGACATCGGGGCCATTGCTGAAAAGCTCCCCCAGGACCGCTCTGTCATATCAAGGCACCTTGCCTTAATGAGCGAAGCCGGAATGTTGAAAACAGAAAAGGATGGCAGGCACGTATTCTATGAGATCAACGGACAAAACTTCCTTGAGAAGCTCGAAGCCATAGTGGCCAATATCAAGAAGTGTCTGGCAGTGTGCTGCCCGGCCAACGTATGCAAGATCAGCAATTGTAAATAATAGTGTTTTTTTGAGTTGTTACGTGCATGCATGCGCACGCTTACAGGGTTGCCTATATAACGAACCCTAAGTATAAACGCAGAGAAAGGGAAGGGGTCATGTACAGACTTATGATAACTGTCGCTGGCTGGCCTGTATCCTTTTTCTCTTGTGAGTCGTCTATAACAAGTAGAAGCACCGAACAACGAAGCAGAAATTGAGATCCAAGAGATAATCGCAATGTTTTCAAACTGCCTGTTTCCGCCAGTGATCCATCTGGAAAAGGTAGTTGAGAAATACGAGCCGGGAAATTATTTCCGCTCATAAAATAAATAATAGATACAAGCCTAAGACGGCTGTAGGGAGGTAACAGGAGATGGGACGGTTTGAGAAAGTTTTTGGCATGTGGGTTGTAAAGCAGAGGTGGTTGCTCATAGCTGCGACCTTACTGATCGTAATTGCGACAGCAAGCGGGGCACGCTTTCTCTCCTTTAACAGCGACATGCGTGTGTTCTTTGGTAAGGACAACCCCCAGCTCCAGGCCCTGGATGCGCTTGAGGCTACTTATACAAAGAACGAGAACGTGATCTTTGTCACAGCACCCAGGGATGGCAACATATTTACTAGAGAGTCCCTGGCGGCAATAGAGGAACTCACAGAGGCGGCCTGGCAGATACCCTTCTCAAGCCGCGTGGATTCCGTAACCAATTTCCAGCACACACGCGCAGAGGAAGACGACCTTATAGTCGAGGACCTTGTGCTGGGAGCCATGGAGCTCTCGGATGATGAGATCAAGGACATTAAGGGCATTGCCACTGCCGAGCCCGCGCTTCTAAACAGGCTCATATCACCTTCAGGGCACGTATCAGGCATCAATATCGAGATACTGAAGCCCGGCAAGAGCGAGCAGGAAGTGCCCGAGATAACCGCATACAGCCGGAAACTGGCCGAGGAGTTCAGGGTGGCGCATCCTGAGATCGACATCTACCTGTTGGGAAGCATTGTCTTTGACTACGCTTTCAAGGAAGTTGGGATGGGCGACATGGCGACCCTGGTGCCTGTCATGTTCCTGGTACTGCTGCTGGTGCTGGGCATAATACAGCGATCGTTTTCCGGAGTACTGTCTACATCCATAATAATCGCTGTCTCCATGGCCTCCGCCATGGGGATTGCAGGGTGGCTTGGAATATCCCTGACGTCAGCATCAACCAATGCCCCCATCATCATCCTTACCCTTGCGGTTGCCGACAGCATACACATCCTCTCCACCGTGTTCCAGAACATGAGAAAGGGCAAACCCAAGCATGAGGCCATTGCCGAGAGCCTCAGGGTCAACCTGATGCCCGTCTTCCTCACCAGCATCACGACAGCCATAGGGTTTTTGAGCATGAACTTCTCCGATGCCCCGCCTTTCAGGGACCTTGGGAACATCGTCGCAATAGGCGTGATGGCCGCATTCGTCTACTCTGTCCTGTTCCTCCCGGCGCTTTTAGCCGTGATGCCTGTCCGCATAAAGGCAAAGACCGACAGCAAGGCGTTCGGATGCCGCTCTTGCGAGGGGCTGGCCAATTTCGTTATCAAGCGTCAAAAACCCCTGTTCTGGGGAATGCTTGCGGCCATAGTGATCATTACGTCAGGCACGACACAGATAGAGCTCGACGACGACTGGATAAAGTACTTTGACAAGAAATTCGCGATAAGGCAGGCCGCTGACTTTACGCAGGAGAACCTGACCGGTTTTGACATCGTAGAGTACTCGCTGGATTCCGGCGAAACGGGAGGGATAAACAATCCTGAGTATCTGGCTAAAATCGATGAGTTCAAAAACTGGTACCTTGCTCAGGACAAGGTAGTGCACGTAAACACCATCTCGGATACGCTGAAGCGCCTGAACAGGAACATGCATGGAGATGACGAGGCCTACTACCGCATACCCCAAAGCAGGGAACTGGCCGCGCAGTACCTCTTGCTCTATGAGATGAGCCTGCCCTTCGGACTTGACCTCAACAACCAGATAAACGTGGACAAATCCTCCACCAGGTTCACGGTGACCATAAGGGACGCAACCACCACTGAACTCAGGGAAATGGACACAAAGGCCCGTGGGTGGCTCAAGGCAAACGCACCGGAGGAAATGTTCACCTACGGCTCTGGCATATCCATCATGTTCGCGCATATCTCTAAGCGCAACATCAACAGCATGCTCGGTGCCTCCTTGGGAGCGCTTGTGCTCATATCCGCGATACTGATCCTGGCCCTAAGGAACCTGAAGCTTGGCTTGATGAGCCTTATACCTAATCTTGCGCCCGCGTTCATGGCCTTTGGCGTATGGGGCGTGCTCGTGGGGCAGGTGGGCCTCGGGCTCTCCATTGTGATCTCACTCACGCTGGGGATAGTGGTGGACTATACAGTGCACTTCATGAGCAAGTACCTGAGGGCAAGGAGGGAGCACGCATTTAGCCCCGAAGACGCGGTCAGGTATGCCTTTGACACGGTGGGGCAGGCGCTTATAGCTTCAACGCTGACGCTCGTTGCGGGGTTCATGGTACTGAGCTTGTCAGGGTTCAAGATGAACGCAGAAATGGGCCTGATGACTGCCATAACCATTACGCTGGCCCTGGTGCTGGACTTCCTGCTTCTTCCGGTTCTTTTAATGAAGTTGGACAGCAGGAAAACTGAAAAAACATTTACTATCTATGATATCAAGGAGGACGTTTATGAAAAAGCTACTGAATATATCGGCAGCCCTGTTGTTGTCCCTGTCACTGCTGACAGCGGCACTCGCAGCGACGCCTGAAGAGAAGGGGCTTCAAATAGCCACCGAAGCGGATGCGCGCGATGCGGGGTTTGGCGATTCCACAGTAAGTATGGTCATGACCCTAAAGAACAGGCACGGCCAGGAGAGTATCAGGAATATAAGAGTGAAGACGCTTGAGGTGCAAGACGACGGGGACAAGAGCATGAGCATATTTGACAACCCCAGGGACGTCAAGGGCACCGCCTTCCTGACCTACACGCACAAGAGCGGCGACGACGACCAGTGGCTCTACCTGCCGGCCCTTAAGCGCGTAAAACGCATAAGTAGCCGCAACAAGAGCGGCTCCTTCATGGGAAGCGAGTTCTCCTACGAGGACATAGCCAGCCAGGAGGTGGAGAAATACACTTACAAGTGGATCAGGGACGAGGCGCTTGATGGCAAAGACAGCTTTGTGGTGGAGTTCTACCCCGTGGACAAGAAGAACTCCGGCTACACGCGACGGGTGACCTGGATAGACAAGGAGGAGTACCGTGTCTTGAGAGTGGAGTACTTTGACAGGAAGGACTCGCACTTAAAAACCCTCACAATCAATGGCTACCAGAAGTTTAACAAGAAGTTCTGGCGCGCCGGACAAATGCATATGGTCAACCTCCAAAACGGAAAGAGCACTCTCTTGGAGTTTGCGAACTTTAAGTTCATGACCGGGCTCAAGGGCTCGGACTTCAGCCAGAACAGCCTCAAGCGGGCCCGATGAACCTTATGAACCAAATGAACCTAATGAGCCCTATGAGCCTAATGACTAATATGAGAAGGCCCGCATACATCACAGCCCTTATCCTCGTGGCCCTTTTGGCCCAGTTGGCCCAGATGGCTCTGACCCCTAAAGCGGAGGCGTACGAGCTTACAGGACAGGTGTCCGCCCAGGTGAGGGCATTCCAGAGCGAACCCCTCTACCAGGACCAGCAACGCAATAATGCCTCGTTTTCCTTTGAGGCCGAGTATTATCAGGAGCTTGGAGAAAGCGGTAGCATAACGTTTGCGCCCTTTGCCCGGCTGGACAGTGCGGATGACGACAGGACGCATATGGACATACGCGAGTTGAGCTACCTGCATGTCAGTGATACGTGGGAACTCAAGGCGGGCATAAGCAAGGTGTTCTGGGGAGTCACCGAATTCGCCCACCTCGTGGATATCATCAACCAGGACGACGGCGTAGAGAGCCCTGACGGGGAGGACAAGCTGGGGCAGCCCATGGTGCACCTCTCTGTACCGGGCTCATGGGGAGTGCTTGATCTGTTCGTACTTCCGTATTTTCGCGAAAGGACATTCCCCGGACAAAACGGAAGGCTGCGCCCATCCATTGTAATAGATACGGACAACCCGTCCTACGAGGACCCGGACGAGGAGAACCACATCGACCTGGCGGCAAGGTACAGCCATTCCGTCGGCATCCTGGACTTTGGCCTTTACCACTTCAGCGGCACCGGGCGAGAGCCCACTTTAGTTCCGGAGATAAGACCCGGAGGGCTGGCGCTCGTACCGTATTATGTGCAGATAGAGCAGAGCGGCCTTGACGCGCAGCTTGTGGCCGGACAGTGGCTGCTTAAATTCGAAGGCATCCGCAGGACATGGACCTCTGAAGACTTCTATGCGGCAAGCGGGGGGTTCGAATACACCTTCTCCTCTCTAGGCTCGTCAAGCGTGGACCTCGGCGTAATTCTGGAATATGTCCGGGACGACAGGGGAGAGGACGCAACGACCCCATTTAATAACGACATAATGGCCGCTCTCCGTCTGGCAATGAACGACCAGGCTGGCACTGAACTGCTGGCAGGGGTGGTGGAGGATATGGACAACTCATCCCGTATCGTGAGCCTTGAGGCCAGCCGACGCCTGGGGGATAACATGAAGGCAACATTTGAGGCACGCGCGTTCCTCAACAGCCATGAAGACGACCTCACCTATGATGCAAGGGACGACGATTACATCCAACTGGAACTCACTTACTACTTCTAACCGGAGCCACGGGCTCGTTTAAACTGGTGGCTTCCGCCTCGACCGCTGGCACTACATAGAAATGAGACGCGGGGGGCCACGGGCCCCTATTAAACTGGTGGCCGTCAGCCCCGACCGTATTCAGGATAAGTAACGCAGAAACTTCTCTTGTATTGAAAGTATTTATTTTAGGCGGAGTGCCCGCTGGCACCTTTAGGAGGGGGCTAGCCCCTTTTAAACTGGTGGCCGTCAGCCCCGACCGTCTCCAAGAAAAGTAACCCTGCATCTCATCTTTGAAGCGTTCCAATTGCCCCTCGGAGGAAACATTACTGGTCGCCGCGACCTAGTAAAACCCCTCCGTGAGGGGCGAGCCACTGGCTCGTATTAACTGGGGGGGCCACGGGCCCCTTTTAAACTGGTGGCCGTCAGCCCCGACCGTCTCCAAGAAAAGTAACCCGGCATCTCATCTTTGAAGCGTTCCAATTGCCCCTCGGAGGAAACATTACTGGTCGCCGCGACCTAGTAATACCCCTCCGTGAGGGGCGAGCCACTGGCTCGTATTAACTGGAGCGCACAGCCTCGATCCTTATTAGGGATATGTGGCCAAAGAAACTTTTCCTGTATAAATACTATTTTCTTTAAAAGGATACGGTCTGGGTCGTCGCGACCTATTAAGTCCAGCCCGTGGCTGGCCGGTCCGTGACCGGGGTCCGTGACCGGTGCCGGACTATTTGTATCTCAAGCCGTATCTCAGGCGTTCAGGCATATGGATTGACATTCGAACGAACGTTCGTTATAATTTGGGCATGGCAAAGACGAGCACAAAGGACCAATTGCTTGATGCTGCTGAGAAGCTATTTGCTCATGAGGGCTATCACGGCACCTCGGTGCGTGCCATCACTAACGAGGCCGGGGCCCATCTGGCAAGCATAAACTACCACTTCGGCTCAAAGGAAGACCTCCTGAAGGAGGTCCTTGAGCGGCGTCTGGTCCCCATCAACCAGGAACGCCTGAAGATGCTTGAAGTTGCCCTGCGTGAAGCTGCACAGGAGGGCCATCCTCCTGCCATCCTTGAGATAGTCAAGGCGTTTGCAGAGCCCCTGTTCACACGCGCACAACGCTCGGACAGCATGGTGACATTCTCAAATATCGTGCAGATATCCCTGGCCCGGCATGACAGCACCGTGGGGGCATTGTTCCTGGGCATAATGCGTCCTGTGCTCATCGCCTTCATCGAGGCCATTGGCCAGGCACTTCCGGGCCTTGATGCAAAACATCTTCACATGAAGTTTCACTTCATGCTCGGCTCCATGCTTCACGGCATGCGCATGCTGAGCATGGCCAGAAACCCGGCACAAAGGAAACTCCATTCAGAATTTACCATAGGCCTCGATCCCGAGACCCTCATGGAACACATGTACAAATATATTGTGGCAGGACTGGAGGCCCGATGAGGCGCTTTATCCACATATTGGCATTTCTTCTGGTATTTACCTCAATTGCCGGGTGCCAGCCCTATAAAACAGGTCGGCTGGACCCCGCAAGCGGCATCCCCGCAATAATGAACTCTTCTCCTTCGATGGAGAGCCTTTATGGAAGCTCGGACAGATGGTGGGAGGGCTTTGGCCAGGAGGGGCTGGACACAATAGTGGAAGAGGCGCTCTTAAGCAACCTCGATATCAAGGTAGCCGGGGAGCGCCTTATACAGGCAAGGGAGATCGCCCGGCAGATGGGGGCTTCAAAGCTACCAAGCATCAGCGCGGGGTTCTCAGCAGGCAGGGCCCGCCAGCAGGGCGCAACAGGCCCTTCCACAGGTAATACCTTCAACCTCTCGGCCACGGCAAGCTATGAGTTGGATATCTGGGGAAAGCTCGGCGCCAGGGCAAGGGCGGCGATCCTTGACGCGGAAGCTGCCAAAGAACAGCTCAAGGCCCGGTACATGAGCATATCCGCAGAAGCAGCAGAGCAATATTTCAATGTGATCCAGCAAAACGAGCATATAGCACTCAGTGACCTGACCATTTCCTCTTTGGAGCGCATTTTAGAGAGCGTGGAGCTGAGGTACGGGGCAGGCCTGGTAAGCTCTCTGGACGTGTACCAGGCCAGGCAGAACCTTGCAATGAGCTCTACGGCGAGGCCCGGATTTGAGATGAACAGGCAGGCGGCCCTTGCCTCTCTTGCAGTGATCATGGGGAAGTCCCCGGAGGGTGCCACTGAGGTCCAAGGCTTAAGACTTCCGGAGCCGCCCCCATTTCCTGATATCATGCCCTCAGACCTGCTTGAGCGACGCCCTGACATACAGGCCGCCCTGCTTGCCCTGAGGGCCAGTGACGAGAGAGTGGCCGCAGCGGTTGCGAACCGCTTCCCCTCCTTCAACCTATCGCTGGCCTACGGCGGGGCAGGCAGCGATCTGGACAGCATCCTTGACTCTCCAAACATATTCTGGAACCTGCTGGTTCAGGCAGCGCTTCCTGTCTTCGATGCTGGAAGGCGCAAATCCGAGGTAAGGCGAAGGGAATCCATGCTGAAGGAATCGCTTGCCTCCTACCACGGCACTGTGCTTAACGCCATGCGCGAGGCCCATGTGGCCCTGGCCAGGAACAGGAGATCAGAAGAAAAGGTCAGGCTTGTCGAGTTCGCTGTAAAGGCGGGAAAAGATACTCTGAGGGTGGCTGAAGACCAGTACCTGCAAGGCATAACCGATTACATGAACCTGCTAAGCGCTCAGCAACAGCTCTATATCGCTCGCAATAACCTTGTTGTGGCCAGGCGCAGCCTTTTATCCGCCAGGATAGAGCTGGCCCGTGCGCTTGGAGGCACATGGATGGACGCAGAGCTTAAAACACTATCAAAAGAAGAGGCTGACAATGAATAAAAGCAGTAAGGCACTGAAAATATTCCTGCCGGTGGCGATCCTCCTGGCCGGGTTTGCAGTTATGATGATAATGGTCAAGAGCAGGCCTGAGCAGAAGAAGGTCCAGAGGCTGTCCCCTGCCATACTGGTGGAAGTAATGCGCGCTGAAGCCAGGGATACGCGCTCCATGATACATGCCACCGCCACCGTCTCTGCCGCGCGTGAGGTAACCGTCATCCCGCAGGTCAGCGGTGTTGTCACCTCTGTTGAGAAGGACTTCGTGGCCGGAGGCTTTTTCCGTAAAGGACAGTTGCTTTTCACTATCGACGAGACGGATTACGCCCTGGCATTAAAGAGCGTCGAGGCTGCCTTGGCCAAGGCCCGCCACGACATTGCGACAGTAAAAAGCCGCGCAGCCATTGCCCAGCAGGAGTGGGAGCTTCTTGATAACGGCAAGGGCGAAAAACCAAACCCTCTTGTGCTGTATGGACCTCAGCTTAAAGAGGCCGAGGCTGCGCTTGAATCAGCGGGCGCGTCGGTGGAGCTTGCCCAGGTGCGCCTCGCCAGGACAAAGCTCCGTGCGCCCTTTGATGTCCGCGTACGCACGGAGAGCATCGATGTAGGACAATACATCTCAATGGGCTCAAAGGTAGCAGTGCTTGCGGGCACGGAGACGGCAGAGGTGGTCGTGCCCCTCTTAAGGGAAGAACTCGGATGGGTGAGGCTGCCAAGGCCGGGCGCCAGGACAGGAGGCTCTGTTGCGATGGTATCCATGGGCCAGGGCTCTGGTAAAGTTGCCTGGAGCGGACAGGTGGTGCGTTCCCTCGGGGAGGTGGACCCCAAAAGCAGGATGGTAAGCGTTGTTGTGGAGGTTAAAGACCCCTATGGCATCAAGGCAAAGAACGAGGGCACCGACAGGCTGTTAAACGGTTCCTTCGTGAACGTATCGATCACGGGCCGGGGCCTTGGCAGGGTGTTCTCCGTGCCACGCACTGTGTTACGTGAGGGCTCCACCATATGGGTCATGGACGAGCAGGGTATGCTCAGGATAAAGGAAGTGGGCGTGCTCAGAACGGAGAAGGACCGCATTATTATTAATTCGGGCCTGGATGATGGCGACAATATCGTTCTAACAAGGATCTCGGGCGCGGCAGACGGCCTTCGCCTGAGGACCATGCCTGCTTCAGGGGCGGCTAAATGAAGGGTGCGGTCAAATGGATGGCCGGCAACCACGTTGCCGCAAACCTCCTGATGATGGTCTTTTTGATCGGGGGCCTCGTTGTGAGCTTTTCCATCAAGCAGGAGGTCTTCCCCGAGATAGAGCTGGACACTATACGTGTTGTCGTGGCTTACCCCGGCGCTGGCCCTGAGGAAGTGGAAGAGGGCATTATTCTTAAACTGGAGGAGAGTTTAAGCAGCATAAACGAGGCAAAGGAGATCAGGAGCAGAGCCTCGGAGGGTGTGGGCTCCGTTACCATTGAGTTATTGGAGGGCGAGGACATTGACGAGGTGCTCCAGGACGTAAAAGCGGAGGTCGACCGCATCACCACCTTGCCGGAAGAGTCAGAAAAACCACTTGTCTCAAAGGTGGTGGCCAAGCGCGAGGTCATATCCGTGGTCATCTACGGAGATGCCACGGAACGCACACTGCGTGAGTATGCCGAAGACGTCCAGGACGAGCTTCTGAGTCTTGAGGGCGTCACCCAGGTTGACCTCACCTACGTGCGTCCCTACGAGATATCCGTGGAGATACCCGAAGACACCCTCCAGAATTATGGTATAACCCTTGCGCACGTGGCGGCAAAGATCAGACAGGCATCCCTGGACCTGCCGGCAGGAAGCGTGAAATCAGAAGGCGGAGAGGTCCTGATACGCACAAAAGGCAAGAGATACACCGGAATAGATTACGAAAATATCACCATCATAGAGAGCCCGAACGGCACGGAGATCAAGCTTGGCGACCTGGCCACTGTCCGCGACGGGTTTCAGGAAACCGACCAGTACTCTAGCTTTGACGGGAAGCCCTCTGTGATGATAAAGGTCTTTCGTGTGGGGGGCCAGAAACCCGACGGCATATCCGCCATTGTAAAGAAGTATGTAAAAGTAAAAAAGGGCGACATGCCGGAATCCCTGAGCATAGACACCTGGAACGACCTCTCGGAGATATTCAAGGGGCGCAAGCGCCTTCTGGTCAAGAACGCGATGATAGGCCTTGTGCTGGTGCTTATAATCCTTGGCATGTTCCTGCAGATAAGGCTTGCCCTCTGGGTCATGCTGGGGCTTCCAATATCATTTCTTGGCGCGATCCTGCTCATGCCAGCCCTCGGCGCTTCCATCAACATGATCTCACTTTTTGCGTTCATACTGGTGCTTGGTATCGTGGTGGACGACGCCATTGTGGTGGGCGAGAGCATATACGAACACAGAAAACAGGGAAAGCCCTATCTTCAGGCTGCTGTGGACGGGGCCCTGGAGGTCACGGGCCCTGTGGTCTTTGCCATCCTTTCAACTGTGGCCGCCTTCCTGCCCCTGCTGTATGTAAGCGGGCGCATGGGCAAGATAATGGAGGTCATACCACTGGTGGTCATCCCGGTGCTTGCGGTCTCGCTGGTGGAGTGCCTGCTCATACTGCCGGCACACCTCTCCTTTGGAAGTCCCATGGACGAAGAGAAAAAGAAGGAGAAGTTCTTCTACCGCATGCGCGCGCGGTTCAACAACAGGCTTGACCGGTTCATAGGAGGCCCTTACAGCAGAGCGCTCAGCTTCTGCGTGAGTAACAAGGCGATAACCATAGCAACAGCAATAGCAATTCTGTTCATGAGTTTCGGGCTTGTGGGGGGAGGCATAGTGAAGTTTCACTTCATGCCTGATGTTGAAAGCGACGTTATCCAGGTCGCCATCGAGATGCCTGTGGGCACTGTCATGCAGGAGACCGCCCGGGCCCAGAAACAAGTGGTGGAAAAAGGCCTTGAGACCGCGGAGCACTTCATGAAGCTCAACAAGGACAAACCAGTGCTCAGGAACATTTTCTCCCTGGTGGGCAGCTCCGTAGTCGCAAGCGGCCCGGACCTCTCTAGCACAAGTGGGGGCAACCTCTCGTCGATCTTCATGTTCCTTGTCCCCTCCTCTAACAGGGAGGCGTCCTCAACAGAGATCGCCGCTCGCTGGAGAAAGAGCGTAGCAGACATCCCGGGAGTGGAGAACATTAATTTCCAGTCAAGCATCATGAGCTTCGGCTCAGCCGTGGACGTGCGCTTTTCGCACAAGGACTTCAAGGTATTAAACGATGCCTCTGAAAAACTAAAGGTCATCCTGTCTCAATACAGTGGGGTATTTAATATCCAGGACAGCTACTCTCAGGGCAAAAGAGAGGTCAGCCTGACGCTAAAACCAGAGGCGCGCACGCTGGGGATCACAGAGACCGACCTGGCCACCCAGGTGCGAAGCGCATTCTACGGAGCAGAGGCCCTGCGACTGCAGCGCGGAAGGAACGAGGTCAAGGTAATGGTCCGCTACCCGGAGGCTGACAGAAAGACACTTGAGAGCCTGGACACAATGTTCATCCGCACGGCCTCTGGCGACAACGTACCCCTAAGTGTGGCAGCCCAGGTGAGCGAAGGAAGGGGCTTTAGCTCCATAATCCGCACAGGCAGAAGAAGGGTGATAAACGTAACCGCTGACGTTGACACAGCCGTGGCAAACGCCAAGGAGATCAACTCGGAGCTTAAGGCCAAGGTGCTCCCAGCCATTATAGAGCAGTTCCCGGGCCTGACCCTGGCCTTCGAGGGCGAGGACCGGGAGAGGCAGGATTCCATGCAGAGCCTTCTAAAAGGGTTTGCAATGGCGATGTTCGTAATATTCGTGATGCTTGCCATCCCATTTAGGAGCTACAGCCAGCCGCTTATCATCATGGCTGCCATCCCCTTTGGCATTGTTGGAGGCATATTAGGGCATTTGATAATGGGATACAACCTGAGCATACTGAGCATGTTTGGCATAGTGGCTCTTTCCGGAGTGGTGGTCAACGACTCCCTCTTGCTGATAGACCACATAAACCGCAAGCGCGCCGAAGGCATGGAGCTGCTTGAAGCCGTCATGGTCTCTGGCAAGAGGAGGTTCCGCCCAATACTTCTTACTTCGCTCACCACCTTTTTCGGCCTTGCGCCAATGATCCTTGAAACTGACATGCAGGCCCGTTTCCTTATCCCAATGGCCATAACCCTTGCCTTTGGGATACTTTTTGCCACGGTCATAACGCTTCTGTTCATACCAACGCTTTACATGGTGCTTGAAAAGTTCAAACTAAGACTGGGATTCAAGGCACAGAGCGTTGTCGAGGAATAGACAGCAGATTAAATAGAGATCAGAACCATGACTTTATGTATTCGCGGTTGAGCTTGGCTATGAAGGATACCTTCACTCCCTTGGGGCAGACTGCCTGGCACTCGTAGTGGTTGGTGCAGTTGCCAAAGCCCTCAAGCGACATCTCATCAAGCATGCCCCTGACTCTCTCACTGGCCTCCACCCTGCCCTGGGGCAGCCAGGCAAGCTGTGAGACCTTGGCAGCCACAAAGAGCATGGCCGAACCGTTGGGGCAGGCTGCAACACAAGCCCCGCACCCTATGCACTCGGCCGCGTCCATGGCAGTTTCAGCGTCACTCTTGGGAATCAGTATGGCGTTTGCATCAGGCACCCCTCCGGTATGGACCGAGACATAGCCTCCGGACTGTATCAGGCGGTCAAGCGCCCCTCTGTCCACTATGAGGTCCCTTATCACGGGGAATGCCTTGCCGCGCCAGGGCTCGATGTATATCGTATCCCCGTCCCTGAAATGCCTCATGTGCAGCTGGCATACGGTGGTCCTCTCCTGGTGTCCGTGGGGCGCGCCGTTTATTACCTGCGAGCACGTTCCACAAATGCCCTCGCGGCAGTCGTGGTCAAAGGCGATGGGTTCTCCACCGTTTTTAACTATAGCTTCGTTCACCTCGTCGAGCATCTCAAGGAAGCTCATCTCGGAGTTTATGCCCTTTGCCGCATACTCTTCGAGCTTCCCGGGGGCATCCGGGCCCCCTTGCCGCCATACCATCAGTGTCAGGTCCATTATTTATAGCTCCTTACGGCAAGCTTAACGTTCTCGAACTCAAGCGGCTCCTTGTGAAGGAGCGGGCTCTGGCCAACACCCTTTGACTCCCATGCGGCCACGTGGGAGAAGTTCTCGTCATCGCGCCTGGCCTCACCGTCCTGGGTCTGAAACTCCTCCCTGAAATGCCCGCCGCAGGACTCCCTGCGCTGGAGCGCGTCATGGGCCATAAGTTCCCCGAACTCAAGGAAGTCCGCAACACGACCGGCCCGCTCAAGCTCCTGGTTCAGTTCCTCCCCGCTTCCGGTGATGTTCACGTCCTCCCAGAACTCGGCCCTGAGCTCGGGTATCCTCTGTAGGGCCTTCTCAAGGCTCTGCTGGCTCCTGGACATGCCCACGAGTTCCCACATGATCTTCCCAAGCTCACGGTGGAACTCGTTCACTGTCCTTCTGCCTTTAATGGACAGGAGCCTGCTGGTAAGGGCTTCCACGTCCTCCCTGGACTTCCTGAATTCCGCGTGGTCAGATGCCACCTCCCCGGGCGCTATCTGTGCGAGGTAGTTGGATATCGTGTACGGGATGATGAAATACCCGTCCGCAAGGCCCTGCATGAGGGCGCTTGCTCCGAGGCGGTTGGCGCCGTGGTCAGAGAAGTTCGCCTCCCCCAGCACGAAGAGCCCCGGTATATTGCTCTCAAGGTTATAGTCCACCCAGAGCCCTCCCATTGTATAGTGGGGCGCTGGATAGATGCGCATTGGCTGTTTGTATGCATCTTCACCGGTAATGCGCTCGTACATCTCAAAGAGGTTGCCGTAGCGCTGGCGTATGGCGTCCTGGCCAAGGCGCTTTATGGAATCCTCAAAATCAAGATAAACCCCGCGGCCACTTGTGCCTACGCCGCGTCCCTCGTCGCATACCTCCTTTGCGCTTCTGGAGGCTATGTCACGCGGTGCAAGATTTCCAAATGACGGGTACTTGCGCTCAAGGAAGTAATCGCGCTCCTCCTCTGATACTTCTGATGATACTTCTGGTGATACTTCTGATGATACTTCTGAGGCCGGGCGGCTGGAGCCCTTTCCTTTGGGCACCCATATCCTGCCGTCGTTGCGCAGGGATTCGCTCATAAGCGTAAGCTTTGACTGGTAGTCCCCAGAGGCCGGGATGCATGTGGGGTGTATCTGCGTATAGCAGGGGTTGGCAAAGAGCGCTCCCTTTTTGTAGGCCCGGTATGTGGCTGTCACGTTGCAGCCCATGGCATTTGTAGAAAGATAGAATACGTTTGAATAACCACCGGTACAGAGACAAACGGCATCTGCCGCATGACATGAGATTTCTCCTGTGACCATGTCGCGCACGGTTATGCCCCTGGCCTTGCCGCCGGAGACAACAAGGTCCAGCATCTCCACACGCGGGTGGAGCCTCACCGACCCCGCCGCCTGCTGGCGCGAGAGCGCCGAGTATGCTCCTAATAATAGCTGCTGCCCGGTCTGGCCCCTTGCATAGAAGGTGCGCGAGACCTGGGCGCCGCCAAAGGAGCGGTTATCGAGATAGCCGGCATAGTCACGCGCAAAGGGCACGCCCTGGGCCACGCACTGGTCTATTATGCTGTTGCTTACCTCTGCCAGGCGGTATACGTTTGCCTCGCGCGCCCTGAAGTCACCGCCCTTTATGGTGTCGTAGAAGAGCCTGAAGACGCTGTCGCCGTCATTGGGGTAGTTTTTTGCAGCGTTAATGCCGCCCTGGGCCGCTATGCTGTGGGCGCGGCGGGCGCTGTCCTGATAACAGAAAGCCTCGACATTGTAGCCAAGCTCCGCAAGGCTTGCGGCAGCAGAGGCGCCCGCAAGGCCCGTGCCCACGACAATTATCGTGTACTTCCTCTTATTGGCGGGGTTTACAAGCTTCTGCTCGTCTCTGTGCCTGCTCCACTTATCTGCCAGAGGCCCGGAGGGGCATTTCCCATCAAGTGTCATTTATGCTCCTAACCTTTCACTATCCCGATAACGACCAGCACAGGGATAAGCACATACGCTATGAAGATGACCAGTGCAGCCCAATACCCGCCTTTTGAGATGGCGTTCTCCGCCTTCTCATTGCTCAGCCCAAGGCTCTGAAACGAGCTCTGCGTACCATGGGCCAGGTGCAGAAACAGGCCCGTGAGCGATAAAATGTAGATAAGCGACACAATGTAGTTGCCAAGCCCGTAGACTACCATCCCGGCAACGTCAGGCCTTCCAAGGGCATCCAGGTTTGCTGTTGCTGCTGCCTCGGGGCTGATCACCTGAAAGGTAAAGTGCATGAGGTGGTAGACCAGAAACGCGGCAATAAGGGTCCCGCTCCAGATCATGTTCCTTGAGGCAAAGGTCGAGCGCAGGTGCGTGCTTACAGCATACCCGCTCTTTTTCGCCTGGTTGTTCTCAAGCGCAAGCAGAATACCAAAGAACACGTGGAGCACAAGGGCCGGCACCATGACCAGCCGCGTGGTCCATACAAGGGGCGGGAGCGCATGCAGTTGTTCAGCATAGGAATTGAGCCCGCCAAAATAGATCGTGGAGTTGCCCACCACATGCACCAGCGCAAACAGGATCATCATCTGGCCGGTTATGGCCATGATGATCTTCCTGCCCACTGAGCCGGAGATAATTCCCTTGTTAGCAGTTTCAGGCATTTCCTGTTACCCGAGCCGTCCAAACGAACTTGATAGCTTCAAATGCATAATATTGTAACACCTTCCGGGTAAGACATGAAATCCCGATCTCAAACGCAAAATCATGTACTTGTTCCTTCAAAACAGACCCACCAAAATGTAATTAAGCCAAGAATTTTATTACATAAATACAGGTGCTTGCCCTTTAAGGGCAAGATAATTCTAGGTCCATTGCGGAATCTCACATGCTTATGTGACATATCACACATATTGTCTGCTTATCTGCTTATATGGCCAGATGCAATGTTATTAATATCCCGACATACTGCCTGCCGGGGGCCACAGGCCTACGTCATTTCCTGTGAGAGCGTCCACCTGATGGCGTTAAAGAGGACCTCCCGGATGCTTGAGAAGTTGAGCTTGCTTTTTATGTTGTCTATATAGCTTTCTATGGTCTTCACGCTCAAGTTCAGGGTCTCGGCTATCTGGCGGGTGCTCATGCCCTTGCCAAGCATTGTATATACCTCAAGCTCCCGGCCACTTAAAATCTCTATGGGGTCTGAGCTGGCCTTGTCGTCAAAAAAACGCTCAAGCAGCTTGGCCTTGAGCCCGGCGCTTATGAACCTCTCGCCGTCAAGTACTACCTTGATAGCCTCGATTATCCTCTCCGGCGGGTCAGATTTCATAACGTAGCCCATGGCTCCGGCCTTTAGGCATCGCTCTCCATATGTCTGCTCGTCATGCATGGAAAGGGTCAGCACTCGCGTGTCCTTGAACCGGTCGGATATGTCCTCTATAAGGCGAATGCCGCTCGTGTTGCCAAGAGAGATGTCCACGACTGCTATGTCAGGCTCATGCTCTTTGCAAAGACTTATGGCCTCTGGAATGTCCCTGGCCACACCGCAGACCATAAGGCCTTCGTCTTGTTCAAGGACCTGCGACAGCCCCTGCAGCACCAAAGGGTGGTCATCCACAAGAAGCACCTTCTTCCTGTCCTGATTCATAGGCGACAGGGCCTCTTCAGATATGCTCATCGTCTCAATTATCCCTTTCCTCTCTAATGTCATTGCCGACCCTCACCTTCCCGGAAGGCAAGGTACAGGCCACCAGAGTTCCCGAGCCACCACTGCCGTCAATACTGAAGCTCGCGCCGATGCTCTCGCAACGGTAGGACATTATTTTAAGCCCAAGCCCCTCACTGCTCCCATCACTGACAACAATGCCCGTACCGTCGTCCTCCACTTCAAGCTCTATAGTATCCTTTTGGCCCGCAAGACGCAAGGAAATGGTGCTCGGACTTGCGTGGCGGACAGCGTTGGTCACGGCTTCCTGCGCGATCCGGTACAGGTTGTCCGCCACTTGCGAGTCCAACTGGCCGATGTCGCCTTTCTTGCTAAAGGAACATTTCACCGGGAAGAACCTGGTGGTGGAGGCGGCAAGTTCCTCAAGGGCCATCACCAGTCCACGCTCTCCGGCCTCACCAAAGGAGAGCCCCCGCACGAGCCTTCGCACGTCCGTCTTGGCCTGCTCGATAACCTCCTTGATCTCCATGGCCTGCTCGCTGAAGGCTGGCGATAGCGCCTCCATGCTCTTTGCGTGGGCCAGTGTTTTCATCGAAAGCCCGGTGAGCACCTGCCCCAGGCCGTCGTGGAGGTCATGGCCCAGACGCTTTCGCTCCATTTCCTCACGTTCAAGCAGCGCCCCCCTGAGTTGTTTTACCTCATTGATCTTCTGTTCCAGAGACTTGTTGGCTTCCTCAAGCTCTTTTGTGCGCTCAAGGACAAGCTCGGAGAGGTGATCGCGGTAGAGCAGCAGGTCCCTCTCCATCTTCCTGCGCTCAGTGATGTCCTTTGCAGCCACCACAAATCCCCTGAACCCGGAATGGTCGTCCGAGATGGCTGAAGCGGAATATTCCATGAGGTACTGCCTGCCGTTCTTCGAGACGAAATACGTATCCTGGTTATATACCGGCCCCGTATCCCTTACCTCAGAGAGAAAAGTCGGCGTATCGATGAGGTCTGGTGCTATCACATGGATGTCCTTGTCGATAATGTCGTCCTTTTTGTAGCCAAGAAGCTCGCACAGCGCTGAATTAACGGCCTTTACGCTTCCGTCCTCCCTTGCCTCGATCAGCACCTCCGGAAGCATGTCAAGGACCCTCATGGAATAATCACGCGACACTGTCACGTTCTTGAGGTCCTCGGCCATCATGTCGACGAACCTGGCCAGTTCCCCAAGTTCGTCCTTTGAGGTGTCGGCAAGGCGGTGATCAAGGTTGCCCCTGCCGATCTCCTCCGTGGCCTTCGTAAGGCCTGAAAGGGATTTTGTAAAGCCAAGGATAAAAGACAATATGATGATCGACAGGCTGGCGACGATAATTATAATGAATACGATTATCTCTGCCGAGGCGCCCAGGGTCTTCCTCTGGATGGCCCTGTAAGAGTTGGTTATTTCCTTTTTTGCATCCAGCATGGATAAATGTATGGCTGCCTGTATCCTCTCAGCCATGAAGGGGTCGTATTCCTCGCGCAGTTTTCGCAAGGCACTGGCCTTGTCTCCGGCCTCGGCCAGAGTGATTATCTCTATCCCCAGGCTCTCGAACTTCTCATAGTCCCTTATCAGTCCATTTACGGCCTTTTGGTCCTCATCCTCGCCACTGAGGCCGAGTGCCTTCTGGTACAGGACCGTTTCAAGCCAGCGGTTGAAGGACAGCCTGATGTCATCCCCCTTGCCCAGGAACCTGGCACTGGACACATCCCCCCGAGCCACCAGATATTCCTTCAATTCCCGGGCCTGCATATGTATGTGCATGTCCGTGGTATTTATTCCTGTGAGGTACTCCATGGCATTTTGGAGGTTTGCCGCCACCACATCGTCCTTTCCCAGGCGGATCGGGACCACATTAGTGTAGAGCAGAAGCTGAAGGTATGAGTTTTCAACCTCCCGGCTACCGCGCTCAATGGAGTCGTTCACGTAAAGAAGCAGCTTGGTCTCGAAATCCGGCGCCAACTCTTTATCCAGATAATCCAAGGCCGCTTCCCTGCCCTCAAGACGGAGGAGATCAAAGGACACGTTGATGGACCTCCCGAACTCTTCAAAAAACGACTTGATAAGTTCAAGCTCATAGACACGCTGGGAATAGTTGAGAAATGAGCCCTCATGCTCCTTGACGTACTGCAGGAGCGAGTTGAGCTTCTGATCGACGTTAGCCATATGAAGTCTGCACTGGGACCTGCTGCCGGGCACATCCTCAACCATGCAGTCCGTTTCGGATTCCATAAGCAGGCTCATCTCCTCCCGGACATCTATGAACCAGCTGAAGTAGTCAAGGGTTATTCTGAGCCGGTCGGCCTCTTTGATGTTGATGACGGTGTTGCGGACGATCCCAGCACCTAATACAAGGGCGATCAACACAACTGAACCCAGAATAAGAAAGCTTTTTCTTCTGATGGTCATCGTTCCCTCGCAATTACATCTCAAATAATACTAGCATATACATGCTATCGCGAGATCCTGTATTATGAAAGTTTTATGGCAGGCGCGGGTCGTCACCACCGGACCCTGCCGTGTCAAAGAAAAAAACAGCATTGCCAAGTGGGCCTGCTATCGGCTAAATTCCAACATAGCAATAAAAATCGCAACGTTGGAGCGTTCCGTCCTTTCCGGTATTTTCCAATATTTTCTATCAATTCGGATATTTTAAATGATATTTTGGTGGCACTGATTCCACTTGCTGTTTCACGGCAAACAGCATTTTGCAATACTTATGAACAAAGCCCCCTGGGGCTCCCAGGCCTTATAAATCAGATGGACCTGATAGGTCAGGCCAATGCAGACTTAATGCCCAATGAGATATCTTCAGCCCTCTCTTGAGCCACACCCAAGCTCATGCCCTGACCACGCTCAAGCACGCTCAGGGCATCTTCAAAGGCATGGACCAGCATGTTATTAACCTTGATATGTTTCTGTTTCATGCCAGGGGATGCCATGACCTTCCCGCTCCAGATGGAATCCATTTTGCCAAAAAGAAAATTAGTCACGTCCCGCATCATGCCCGCAAGAGCTGCCACATCCGCATTGTCAAAAGCGGCGATACCCTCATATGGAGACGCAGCAGGCTCAAGCCTGCCACTTGCCTTTAAGTCTGCATATGCAGATGTGCCTCTGAGCACTATCTGATGGTGATAAAGCATATTGGCGGTAATGGAAAGGTTTTTAAGAAGCTCGTTGCGCTTCAGGAATTCGAAGTTTTCCCTTATGTCACTTACCGTTGAATCAGGCTCGAACATAATAAAGCCAACGTTCGGCTCTATGCCATGGCGCCTGAGCACACGAAGCGCGCGCTCGTTCTGGGCCACCGTGGTCATCTTGTTCATGCGCCGGAGCGAGTCGTCCCTGCCGCTTTCAAGCCCGATGAGGATATGCTTGAGCCCTGCCTCCACAAGCGGGCCAATGGTCTCGTCATGTATGTCGTTGACCCTGCCCTCGATGCCAAATGTCAGGTCGCGCTCCTTTAAGAGCGCTGCTATCTCAAGCGCGCGGGCCTGTCCCTTCCTGCCCGGGCCAAAAAAATTAGGGTCAGTAAAGTAGAACGACCTCTTGCCATGTGCCTCCATTATCTCGTCAATTTCAGCCATTATATTCGCTGGGCTTCTTGGGCGCCATTTTGTTCCCTTAGCGTCGTAAAACGGGTTTATATAACAAAAGGTACAGCCTCCGTAACATCCACGGCTTCCAAGGATATTCACCTCGTCAAGCCTCATTAGGGCATCGGTACGAACAGGAAATGGCATGGCGTCAAGGTCGACAATGAGTCCCCTGCGCTCAAACACAACATCATCCCCTTTGAGTCGGGCCAGGCCTTTTACATTCTCATACCCGTTGCCAGTATCTACTGACTTTACAAGCTCTGAGATTGTCTCCTCATGCTCACCAAGCACAACCGTGTCCACGGCCCTGAAATCCCTCACGATCTCCTTATAAGCTATGGTGGGGTAAAAACCAAAAGCAGTGATATGTTTTATGCTCTCGTTACTTTTTATTGAATCCAGAAAGTCCATAAGTTCTTTATCGAGCTTCCAGTGATAGACCATATGCACCCCAAGTATTTCGGGCGCGAAAGCTTCCACTTTACCCTTAACTTTATCGTAGCCTAGCCCGTCAAGATACCCCTCGATGATCGCAACCTCATGCCCCTGGGCCTCAAGCGTGGAGGCAGCATAGCCGCTCATCAGACACGATGACAGGGGGGTGTTGGCAATGTCATTGCAGCGCTCGGGGTTAAATGTCCTTGGATGTTCAAGCAACAGAACTTTCATTTATTTTTCACCTCATGCCACATGAATAGATTTTTTACAGTATGAATTGTTTCCAGCCTGTATCGCAACGCATCATAAGGGGCGGGGTTGTAATACACAGGATACAGGAGGTCCGTCTCTTTGGTTATCGTGCCGTCCTTTAGGGCCTCGGCCTCAATAACGGTGCCGGGTAGAATTCTAATATTGTTAAGTACTACCGTGCCAAGGTTCTTGCTCCTGGCATGTATATTGTAAAGTTTCTCAAGCGTTGCAATGCTCTCCTCCACAGTGTCCTCGTTCTCCCCCGGCACGTTCACCATAAAGTGATAAACGCCCAGCGTCCCGGTCTCCGCCACCATCTGAGCGGCCTTTAGCACCTGCTCTATGCTCAAGCCCTTTTTAAGCACGCGCATTGCGTGCCCGCTCATGCCGTCAGGGCTGAAGGAGAAGCATTCACACCCTGCCCTCTCGTAAAGGGCCACGCTGTTTTTGGTCAGCCTGTCCTCACGCATGAACCCGTCCCATTTAAGTTTCAGCTTTCTTTTAAGCAACTCACTACATATCTGGTCAAGATGCTCGGCAGGCAGGTTGATGACAGGGTCTGTAAAATGAAACCGCTCTATCCCGTATTCCTTATGTAGAACTTCCATCTCGCTTACAACGTCAGAGGGGTTTCTCATGCGCTGCGAGCGTCCCTGAAGCACAGGGTACACGCAGTAGGAACACGCAAGGGGGCAGCCTCTTTTTGTCTCTATCCCCATGGCCGGGACAAAGCTGTTAATGCTCAGATACCTGGCCGGGTCAAGCAGATCGCGCGGAGGGTGTGTGTAGAGGCTCATGTCACGCCCTTCGGCCACAGGGTTCAGGAGCACCTCCCCGTTATCCCTATGGCAGAGGCCGGATATTCCTGTAGGTGTATCAATATCCGCCAGTAAAGAGGGAAACCCCTCCTCAGCCTCACCTCTTATGCCGTAATCAAGCTCCGGAAGCTCAAGCATGAGCCTTTTAGCAAAGAGCGAGAACCCTGTGCCGCCAGCCACAAGTTTTGCCTTCGGCATCAAGGCACCAGCCATCTTCACGGCTGCTATAAAAGGTATTACCAGGGAGGTGTTCTTATTTGCAAGGGGGTCGATGTTCCTTAATGAAAACGCGACCACATCAGGCGAATAATCAAGGAGTGCGGCCTTAAGCGCGCCAAACCCGTCAGGCTCAAGGTTCATATCAAGCAGACGTGCCTCATGCCCCTTGTCAACAATTATCCCTGCAAGGGTAACAATCCCAATGGGATATACCCGCTCGCTCGTTGCCGCCTCCACTGAGGGCGTCTGAACAAACAGAACTCTCATTAGCTATTGCTCAATATATTATTCAATAAGCAAGAGAGCATAATATTTAACATAGTCTCCCTTATCCTTAAGCGGCCTGAGCATAAAGCCCGCCCTCTTTACGGTCTCAAATACGTCCATGCCTGCGCCTTCCATTGAGGGGCGCGCGCTATTTGTGTTCCTGCAAGGAGTGACGCACTCATCACATAATGTGCACGGCCCGGACCAATATGCAAATGCCTTATGAAACCCTGATTTAAACGCCTCGCGCTCTGCTTTTAAAACAAGATGCTGGAAATCCCTCGTGGGGGGCTCTCCTTCCATAATAAGGGCGCGTGTAAAATCCCCAAGCACCTGGCGCGTCTCCTCTGGGGTTGGGCTGTTCGGTGGGCAGTGTGCGCTGCCGTGCCGGTGGCATCCGAACTCACAGCGCTGGCGCGTCCAGTCAGCTACGACCACGTCTGCCACATCCACCTCCCGCACATCATTGAATCCGTGTCCAAGAAACTCCATGGCAAGCCTTGTGACCTTATCAAGAAGAAGTCCCTCTATGGCAGCCTTGTCCTCTGATGCGGCTATTATTGCCGTGTCCCCGCTTAGGGGAAAGAGCCCGGAAGTATTAAACCCCCTGCTTTCAAGCTCCCTGATAACATCGCTGCCTTTAAAGACCATCCCGTTATAGGTGTTTATAAGCATGTTCAGGTCAAATAGCGCGGCCTTCTGATTCCCGTGTTCCATAAAGAAATCATGGACCAGGACGATCCCCTTCGGCCTAAGGCATCGTGCGGCCTCATTAAGCAGGTGCTGTAACTCGTCATGCGAGAAAGCATGGACTATGTTTGATAGTACAATAAGGCCAAAGCTGTCATCCTTAAAGGGCCAGGGCTCAAGCGCGTTTGACGGGACGGGGTTGAACCTGCCTGCAAAGCCTGCGCTTTCCATCATCTGGCGCGCTGTCTCCAGCACCTCAGGCATATCCATGAGAGTTGTGGAGAGCGAGGGGAATTTATTCAGAAAAGCAGCGCTCATGCCCCCGCCGCCTGAGCCTACATCAAGCATCTTTTTTATTGGGCCGCCTGGGGAGCCGCCAGGGGGGATGGAAGGAAACATTGATGATATCTCTTCAGCCTTGCCCCTGACCACAGCGTCCATTGCCAGCGTATAATGCCTGAAACGCCCGGCAATGTCATCCTTACTATCCATACTGTCCATGTCAGAGTTGTTATCGCTTTCAGCAGGCGCATAAGGCGGCAGGTCTATCCTTCCGCCTTGTTTGAGGCTCTCTGGCAGATGTTCCCAGCTCTTTGAGAGATTCTTGCGCCACAGCACGGAATCCCCCTGGTATGACGGGGTCCCTTTGACCAGACACTGCGATGCTACGCTGGAATTGAAATATCTATTATTATCCCCGTTGGTGTTATCCCCGCTTGCCCCATTATCCCCTACAACAAGCCCAAGGGCGGACAAGGCATTTAAGAACCTTACGCACGCCTCAGGCTCTATCTCAAGCCTTCGGGCAAGCTCAGGTGCGGCAAGCCCCCCGTCTTCAAGCTCATTAAAAACCCCCAGCTCTACGGCGGTAAATAATGCAGAGGAATGCCAGTAGGCTGTTGCAAGGTCTTCAATATATTGAGGTCCGTTGCCCTGTGGGTCAAACATAAATCTATTCCTGTTCATTTTACCAATATCGCATTTGAGACAGGCATTTATCAACTTGCGTAAAATTTGCGTAAAAATTCATTTAATTAAAGATGCCCAGTCCAACCAATTCAGTTACCAAATCGAGCCTATGATTTACCTCATATATCTTTTCACGATTTCTCTGTCATAATTCAATTAAGCGCAATCAAATTCGATATATGAACGATAAGGGAGATAACGATATGGCAAAGGGACTAAAGGTCATCACTCAGAAGCACCAGGATGCGCAAAGCCACCAGATTCATCAGGCAGCAGTATCTCAGGGGATGAGCACCGTGTTCGAGCGCTTTGAGGCCCAACAGCCCCAGTGCAACTTCTGCAAGCAGGGCTTAAGCTGCCAGCTCTGCTCGGACGGTCCGTGCAGGATAAGCGCGAAGGCTCCACTTGGAGTATGCGGTGCCACCGGGGATCTCATCGTGGCCCGCAACCTCCTGCAACTGACGGTGATCGGCACTGCTGCCAACACTTATCAATGCCGGAACCTCGCAAATACTTTGAAATCCATCGGCCAGGGCAACTCTACCATTAAACTGAAAGACCCGGTCAAGCTCCAGCGGATGTGCATGGGGTTGGGTGCGGATGTGGAGAAGTCCTCTGATGAAGAGCTCGCTGTGTTTTTTGCAGATTTTATTCTTAACGAGATCAGCAAGCCCGAAAACGAGCCTTTGACATTAATGGATTCATTCGCAGTGGAAGGCCGCAAGGAGACCTGGAAAAAAGAAGGCATATATCCGGGTGGGACAAGCTCTGAGATACTGACGTCGCTCTCAAAGTGCATGACCAACATCAATAACGACCCCATCGACCTCTTGAAATCAGCCCTGCGCCTGGGGCTGGCAAACGAGTACGTCGCCCTCTGGGGCATTACGGTCATTCAGGACGTAATACTTGGCACGGCTGACCTCACCGAGAGCGCAACTAATATAAGCTGCCTCGATGCCGATACGGTTAATATCGTTGCTAACGGGCACCAGCCTGTGTTTGCAAGTGTAGTTATGCAGAAGGCGTCAGGAGATGTCTTCCAGAAAAAGGCCAAGGCCGCGGGCGCAGCCGGCATTAAGATTTACGGCTCCCTCTGCGAGGGCCAGCAGCTCATGAACGTATCAAGCCGGGACGAGTACTCCAGTGTATTTGGCGGACAGCTCGGCAACTGGATACAGGAAGAACTGTTCATAGCCACAGGCCTGATCGACATCTTCATGACAGACCTTAACTGCACGATGCCGTCCCTTAAGGGATATGCTGATAAATACGGGACCACCATCATAACAACTGATCCTGTTGTACGCTTCCCTGATGTGGAGAGCATAAATTTTGACCCTGAACGCGCTGACGAGCAGGCAGAGCAGATACTTGAGAAAGCGATTGCGGGATTTAAATCACGAAAGGCTGACAAAAAGAGGATCGTCAACATCCCTGAGGAATCAGCACAGAACTTGTGCGTGGCCGGCTATACAACAGAGACCGTGCTCAAAATGTTCGGCAACGACATAAACACCTATATAGACGAGATGAAGAAGGGCAACATCAAGGGTGCCGTGGCTGTTGCAGGCTGCACCACAGTGCGCGAGGGCCAGGGCGGAAAATCGATAGAGACATTGACACTGGAGCTTATCAAGCGCGACATTATGGTTATCGGCGCTGGATGCTGCTCCTCCACCCACCAGAACCTCGGCATGTCCACACGCGAGATGGCTGCCAAGGCCGGGCCCAAGCTCAGGGCCGTATGCGAAAGACACGATGTGCCGCCCATTGTGTCCTACGGGTCGTGCACCGATGTGGGCAAGATACTTGACACCGTGGCTGCGCTGGCCTGGACCATTGGGTGCGACACGAGCCAGTTGCCTGTGGCCGCGGCAGTGCCTGAGTACATGGAGCAAAAAGCAATTGCGGATATCATGACCTGCCTTGCCTTTGGACTTCTGACCCATGTATCGCCTGAGCCCATGATAAGCGGAAGCTCGCTTGTCACCGATTTCCTTACCAAAGACATGGTAAATGTAACTGGGGGCAGGATGCTCCTTGAGGACGACCCGGTAAAGGCTGCCGAAGAGATAGAGAAACATATCATGGCCAAAAGGAAGGAAATAAACTTCGACTGAGCTATGGACGATTAAACAAGTCGTTGTCCAACTGGCGTTGGCACCCGATTTAAAACTTAAATCCACCCTCCATGCTCTAATCATGGAGGGTGGATTTACTGGTGCTAAATTGTGCTAATATTAAATTAAGGACGGTATTTGTATAAGACATGGAACATGCGGTCATTTCCGTCATTTACATATCACAAGGGGATTTGCTTGAAATCTGTGACCTTGAATAAGTTGCCCCAGAGCCTTCTGGATTCGATGAAGGTCTTTCTTCTTAAAGTAGACCTTAATGGGCAGATCACGTACATGAACAATTTCGCGAGCCAATCTTTGGGCCTGGATGTTCAGGATGCAATTGGAATGAACTTCGTTGGCACTTTCGCTGAAAAAGGTTCCATCGGGGAAAAGGCTTTTCTTGATATCCTTGGCAGAGTGGCCGGGGCCAATGGGTCAAATGGCTGCGACGAAAGACTTGAGTCCTCCTGCGTCAACAGTAAGGGAAAGCATTTAAACATCCTCTGGTCAATCTGCACCACAGGACAGAAGGGCAAAGACGAAGCCGGACTGGATGACAATAACGGAGCAGGTTTGCTCCTTAGCGGCATGGACATCTCTGAGCAAATATCCCAGCATGCCGAATTGATGGAGTCCTGCAACAACCTCAGAGAGGAACTCCGGTCAAACGAATCAGAACTAATAAAGGCCAACGAGTTCTTGAGGCAGGAAATAAACGAACGCAAATGGGCGGAGGATGTGCTCAGGAGGTCGGATGAGAAATACCGCCTTGTTGTGGAACATGCTAACGAGGGCATTGTGATCATCCAGGACAATTATTTCAAGTACTTTAACCCGAAAACCCTGAAAGTGCTTAATTATTCTGAAGAGATACTGAAGACATGCAAAGTGGACGACCTTATACACCCCGACGACAGGGACAGGGCTTTTGCCCGGAGGCTGAAAATAATCAAGGGCGAGCCCGTGGAAGCGATCCATGTAATCAAGGCGATTGACCAGTACGGGGCCATAAGATGGCTTGAGAGCAACACTGTCCTTATCATCTGGATGGGTAGGCCTGCCATACTCAGCTTCCTGAGCAACATAACTGAAAGAAAAAGGGCCGAGGATGAGATTCTCCAGAGTCAGGAAAGGCTGCGTACCCTTGCCACTGAGCTTTCCCTTGCCGAAGAGCAGGAAAGAAGGCGCCTGGCCAACAACCTCCACGACCACATCGGGCAATCCCTTGCCATAATGAAGATCAAGCTCGGCGCTCTGAGGGAGGTCCTTTCTGGAAATGGCATGGAGGAAGAATACGATTACATAAAAGCCGTTATCGAGCGCACTATCAGACATACAAAAAACCTTACATTCCAGTTAAGCCCCCCTGAGCTTTATACCTTCGGTTTCGAGGCCACTGTGGAGAGCCTGGGAGAACAGGTACAGAAAGAGCACAAGATATCCTTCATGTTCTTAAACGAAGGCGGTAGCATCCTGCTTGACAAGGATGTCAGCGTGCTCATGTTCCAGGCGGTGCGCGAGCTTTTAATGAACATAATCAAGCATGCTGAGGCAAGCAGGTTCAGCATATCGATCCTGAGAAACCAGTATGACATGCAGATAGTCGTGGAAGATGACGGAAAGGGTTTTAATACTAGCTCTGTGGGACTTGAGTCTTTCGGCTTTTTCAGTATCAAAGAGCGTTTAAGCCGTTTTGGCGGGCAGTTCACGGTTGAAAGCATTATAGGCAGAGGCACCAGGGTGTTTCTCACCGCCCCCATCGATAAAACAGGAGCGTTGGAAATAAGTGGCTAACTCTAAAATCAAGGTACTGATCGCAGACGACCACAAAATCGTCAGAGATGGGCTGAAAACACTTCTGGAATCACAGTCGGATATCGAGATAGTCGGGGAGACCATGGATGGCAGGGCAACTGTGAAGGCCGTGGAGAGTTTGTCGCCGGACATTGTGATAATGGATATTGCCATGCCACAGCTAAACGGCATAGAGGCCACAAGACAGATAGTCAGCGATCATCCGGACACAAAGGTGGTGGCCCTCTCTATGCACTCTGAGAAACGCTTTGTAAGAGAGATGCTCCAGGCCGGCGCATCTGCGTATCTTTTAAAGGACTGCGCCTTTGAAGAGCTGGTAATCGCCATAAACGCTGTTAGAGACAACAAACACTTCCTGAGCCCCGGCATCACCGGGATAATGTTAAGCGATGTTATCTCCCCGAAAGAATCTGATACAGCAACCGCGTTTTCAAGCCTCTCAAGCCGGGAGCGGGAAGTGCTTCAACTGCTGGCAGAAGGGAAGACTACCAGACAGATATCCGACCAGCTCAGTGTAAGCATAAAAACCATCGAGACGCACAGGACCAATATCATGAACAAGCTGGAGATATTCAGCGTAGCCGAACTAACAAAATATGCCATCCGAGAGGGTATTACCTCGCTTTAAGCTCAGTTTCCCTTATTCCATCCTTAGTTAGCCTTCAAAAGCGCTTAAACCTAAAGTTACAGTTAATGAGAAAATCAGGGCTTCTCTTGATAAACTAGGGGTTCCCCTGATGTCTTTTTAGGGCTTTTTCCCTGAAAATAAGATATAGCCTGAAGATCTCCTGATAAGTGGTGGCGATCTGATGGCTGCAGACAGCGATACATGGCTGAATCTACTTTTAATGAGGAGTCCATATGAGCGCAGATAATTTGACACCAAGGCAGAGAGTGATGAGGTTCTTCGCGGGCGAGGAGATCGACCGCCCACCCATATTCAGCGGAATGGGCAACGTTATAAAACCGGTCCTTGATAAACACGGTATTATTTTCTCAAGGGTCCACAGGGATTCCGAGCTGATGGCAAAGGCCTCAGGTGGAATGTACAAGGAGTATGGATACGAGTGCGCAGTGGTCCCCTTTGACCTGGGAGTGGAGGCAGAAGCCCTTGGCTCTGTAATGAACTATTATGACGAAGTGGAAGGCCTCCTGTATCCAACCATCAAGGAAAAGTCTATTTCTTCGGCGGAAGACATCATAATCCCGGATGACCTGGAAAACGCAGGCAGGATACCCATTATTACAGGGGCGATAAAGAAGCTCCGGGAAGAGCTGGGCGATGAGGTGGCAATAGGCACCTACATACTTGGTCCATTCACCCTTGCCGGACAGGTAAAGGAACTTGATGAGCTTCTTGAGGAGTCCTTCATCGAGCCGGAGAAAACAGCCGCACTGCTTGACAAGATATCTGAACTTATTATCAGGGTCTTCAAAATATACCAGGACGCAGGCGCTGACTACTTCACGCTCCGCGAGATGGGCGCAACAAGCGACGTGCTAAGTCCCAGAAGCTTCAAGAGCCTGATAAAGCCCCACCTTATTCGCATTTGCGCTGAGATGCCCACCCCGTCAATACTGCATATCTGCGGCGACACGAACGCGATCATTGAGGACATGGCGGACTGCAAAGCAACCGCTATCAGCGTGGACCAGAAAAACATCCTAAAAGACAGCAGGGAGAAGTTGGGCCCTGATGCCTTGATACTTGGGAATTTCGACCCCATTAAAGTGATGCACACAGGCGATGCAAAGGACGTCAAGCCCGCGATGCTTGAAGCGCTTGAAGGCGGAGCCAGCGCTGTCTGGCCCGGATGTGATCTGTGGCCCGAAGTGCCTGCGGAGAACATGGAAGCCCTTATGGACGCACTAAAAGAAGGCAAATAGACCAGATATGAAGCTTTTTCAGGTGGCAGGATATCTTGGCTCCGGGAAGACGACCCTCATCGTCTCCCTGGCCAAGGCCCTTACCAGCGAGGGGCTCAAGGTGGCAATACTTGTCAACGATGTCAGCGGTATCCCTGTTGACGGGGATGTTATCTCTGAATATGGGCTTGAGGTGAAGGAGATCGGGGGCGGGTGTATCTGCTGCCAGGTAGCCGGCAGTATGAAGAAAACCCTTGAGTTACTGGCAAAAAACATGGACCCTGACATTGTTGTCATTGAACCCACCGGCATAGCAGTGCCTGCATCCATCAATGACGCCATTAAGTATTACGCCGATAAAATGAACCTCACATTTGGCCCCACTATCGTCCTTTTTGACGTTTCAAGGGCGCATAAGCTTCTGACATATGAGACTCTCATAAGACTGGTGAGCACCCAGCTTAGAGATGCGGATATTATTGCACTGAGTAAGGTTGACCTTGTTGGAGAATCCGAATTAGGCCAGATCAGGAAGAAGGTCAAGGAGATCAACTCCAAGGCTGATTATGTCCATTTGTCTTCAGTTACCAGCGAGGGCCTCGATGACCTTAAGAGGTCCGTCATGGAGTTTGAGGTAAGCAAATGAGCAACCTCATTAACCTGACCTCCGCCCCACATCCGGACCACGAAAGCATTAACAGCTATGGAATAAAGTGCACTGTCGTGGCAAAGGGGAAAATGGGGCCTGCCATTATCAGAAAATTCGCAACCGATCTGATTAAATCCATCTCAGCCGAATGCGTCCGGTTCGAAGCCATTGACATAGGGCACATAAAGGCGTACATAGAGTATAAAGGCGGCTTTCTTTATGCGGACACTGTTGGCGAGCAGCAAGATGTGGTTATAAAGGGAAAAGACGCCGCAATGGTCAGCGAGCTTACCATAACACTGAACTCGGTGATCGTAGGAATATCCGAGAAGGCTATCAAAGAGGCCACCGATGGAATGCTTGAGAGCACTATTAAATCATTTGGCTTCACCAGGAAAGCCATCCCAAACATAAAGGTGAACCATGAGTAAAACAAGAGAAAAAGATCCCCATGTAGTTGAGATGAAGGATTACATTATCGAAGAAGAGCCCTTCTACCTCCCCATAATGGACGAGGTGGAGCTTTTCGAGATAGGGTACAAAAACAAGCTGCCTGTCATGCTTAAAGGACCCACCGGTTGCGGCAAGACCAGGTTCCTGTCCTATATGGCATATAAACTTGGCCTTCCTCTTATTACCGTAGCCTGCCACGAAGACCTTACGGCAAGCGACCTTGTTGGAAGGTTCCTGCTGGACGGCGGTTCGACCAGGTGGCAGGACGGCCCCCTGGCCCTTGGAGTGCGTCATGGGGGTATCTGTTATCTGGACGAGATAGTCGAGGCCAGGAAGGACACCACCGTGGCCATCCACCCCCTGACCGACGACAGAAGGATATTACCGCTTGAGAAACGTGGCCAGATACTGGAGGCAGACGATAAGTTCATGCTGGTCATTTCCTATAACCCTGGCTACCAGACAGTGCTTAAGGACCTCAAACAGAGCACCAAACAGCGCTTTATCACCCTTGACTTTGATTATCCCTCCTCGGACATCGAGCAGGAGATCGTAAGGCATGAGAGCAAAGTAGGCGAAAAAGAGGCAAATGATCTCAGAAGGATAGCTGAAAAGTTCAGGGCCATGAAAAACAGGGGCCTTGACGAGGGCGTTTCCACCCGCCTTCTCATATACGCCGGAGTTCTCATGGTAAATGGCGTGGAACACAGGAGAGCGTGTACAACAGCGCTCATTGATCCAATAACAGACGACCCGGAGATAAAGAAAACACTGGAGGAGATCGTATCGTCGATCATTTAGACCATGGATGACCTCGAACGGGATATTGCCGAGGCAACAGGCGACAAGGATGCTCTTGGGCAGGCGCTCAGTAACGTCATGCCACTGCTGGATGACGCTGGCAAAAAGGCTTATCTTGGCCTGATCGAGATGATCCTCCCGTTTGATGAGGACTTTTCCCTCTGGATGCTCAGGTCGGGCAAGGAAGTCCTCTCGGTTCTTGATGACGAGGATGCAAGACGGCAGGCCCTGGAGACCGTGGTCTCAATGGGCAAGTCCAAGTGGAGCGTGGCCGCGGCCATCTTCCGTCAGCTCCCACATTTCTCGGATATGGAACAGGACCTCCCTAATACGTGGTTCGGCTATTGTAACGACTTGTCGGACGTTGATCAGGACGCTGCCGTAGAGTTCATAGAGGCAAGCCCGGAACTGTTGGAGGTGCTTGATACGGAAGGGTTTGACTCCTGGGCTTCCCTCGGGATCGAGATAGCCAGAAAATCATGGAAGTCCGCAAAGGAATATTTCAAGGCAAGCCCCGAGGTTATAAAGAGGATAGATCACGATGATATGGACGAATGGGCAAAGATAGGGATCCAGCTCATAGATAGCTCTCCGGAACTAAAGGCCCTGCACAAGGCCAGCAGCCTGCTTGCACAGGGCGCCAGTGCTGGACAGGGAAGGAAGCTGGACCTGGCAGTGCAGTACTTCAGATCGGCCCCCCAGGTGCTTGGGCGGCTATCCATAAAAGACCTCAGAAAATGGGTAAAGGCCGGCCTTCAGGAAAAACACGGCGAGAGTGGCAAGAGCACGGCCTTCTTCTCTCTTGACTCCGGCAAAAGCAGGGTGGCAGTGGACCACCTTGTGAAAGGCCTTGAGCTAAAAGATGCGCACGTCGTGCTCAGCTCATATGCAGAGGCAATAGCTGGGGAAAAAGTACTTTTGCGCTCCTCCGCGCTTTTCTATAAAGACCTTCCGGGTCTCAGCAGGTATATATCCATCACTGACGGACAAAGGGTCTTTCTTCCATCGAAGATCACCATCTTTGATGATAATGAGCTGAACTTCAAGGTGTTCAAGCTCATGCTTACCCACGAACTTGCACACATTGAGCACGGCACCTTTGAATTGGGAGTTGAGGACATCTCCAGGTTTAATGATTTTGCCGACCCTGGGCTTGCATATACGGTCCTGGAGTTCATTGAGGACGAGCGCATTGATTATCTGGTGGGCTTGCAGTATCCGGGCCTTGAGCGGGACAGGCAGCTCATACTGAAGAAATATATTGAGTCCAAACCGGATGATGCAAAGGCCATGTCTGTTTTTGAGTCCTTGAGCTTCGGGGACCTGAGGACCGATATTCCAAAGGAAGGATGCAATGCGCTTTTGGTAAAAGTCCTTCAGGACGCAGCGTGGAAGGTCCGCGATGAAAGCGTAAAGGCGCGCGATGTGCTGGATATCGCATTAAGGGCCTGCACATTACTTGAGGACAGCCCAGTCATGAAACAGGGCTGGGGCAGGAGGATGCAGGACAGGGTCTTTTACCGCGGAGTACTTGATTTTGCCCTTATTGAAAAAACCCGCGAGGGCATGAAGGTGCTTACGGATGATATGTTTGGCCGCTTCCACTCACGCAATAACGATGTGAATATGGACGACGTCACAGAGGCCCTTGCCCGCATCGAGCACTCAGAGGGAATAGAGCCCGAGTGCCTGTTGTGGCAGACATGCGACACAGATAAGCTGGATATGCTTTTCGAAGATGTCCAGCAGATCATGGAGGACATGGAGGCTGAGCGCCATATCAGGAGAACCGTCTATTACGACGAATGGGACTCTGAGATGGACGATTATAAAAAAGAGTGGTGCAAGGTCCGTGAGATGGACATGCCGGCCACAAACCTCGATTATTACGAGCGCACTATCAAGGAAAACTATGGCGTGGTTAGCCTCCTCAGACGCCATTTCGGCCTGCTAAGGCCCGACCGTATCCAGAGGTTCTTCCGCGAAGAGCGCGGTGACGACATTGACTATGACGCACTGGTTGAATCAATGATAGAGCTATATGCGGGGAGAACTCCTTCGGACAAGGTTTACATAAGACGGGAGAAGAACTTGCGGGATGTTTCCGTGGCATTTCTTGTTGATATGAGCTACTCCACCGGCGATGAGCTTGCCTCGGGCAAGAGGATAATCGATGTTGAGAGGGAGAGCCTGGTGCTCATGGCCGAAGCCCTGGAGAGCATCGGAGACCAGTGGGCGGTTTACGGGTTCTCCACGAACAACCGCGACAAGGTGGATTTCCATATTGTGCGGGACTTCAACATGCCCTTTAACTCTGATGTCAAAATGCGATATGAAAACATCCAGCCCATGGCCCAGACACGGCTGGGAGCAGCAATTCGCCATGCAAGCACTCTGCTTCAGCGCCAGAACTCCCGTATCAGGCTCCTGATCCTCTTGTCAGACGGCAGGCCCTATGACATTGATTACGGGGACGCAAGATACGCGGTTGAAGACACAAAAAGAGCGCTTTGGGAAGCACGCCGGAAGGGTGTGAATTCATTCTGCATAACAGTGGACAAAAAAAGCAGCAGCTATCTTCCATATATGTACGGGGAGTCGAACTTCACGATTATTGACAACGTGGATGCGCTACCAGCGATGCTTCCACTTATATATAAAAGGCTTACCACTTAAAAAAGGAGGGAGGAACGATGGAGGTTTGCTACAAATGCAAAGGGCCAGCCGATTATATCTGCCCGGATTGCGGGACCAAGATGTGCAGGTCTCATGCGGAGAGCAGGTATAGGGGAGCTGACAGGGGACTCAGGTCGAGGTTTATGTGTCCAAAGTGCTGGAAGAAAAAACACACGGTGCTGAACGAGAATATGCAGAGTGCAAGGACCTATAAACCTAAAACCTACGTGTACTCAAAATGAGCTCCTGCGCGTCGAACAAGAAACTGAAGGAGCTTGAGAGGGCCGCCCTTGATGCGCAAGCGCACAAGGCAAAAGTCTTCTCAGCCAGGCTTGTTGCCATGGACATAAGGGTCAGGATGAAATGTGAGATTCCGCTCTGCCCGCATTTTGGGCAGACACTTACATGTCCGCCGAACGTCCCCAGCTTTGAGGAGTTTACAAAGGTAGTGGAAAGTTATGACCATGCCCTGCTTGTACAGATAAAAAGCCCCATAAGCGGGGATATGGACAAACTGGACAAGGAAGATATACTTAAGTTCATGGAGCAACCTGGGAAGAAGCCGTCAAAAGAGAAGCAGAGTGAGAAAGAGTATAAGGATCTGAACAGTATGAAGCTTGCTGCGATAAAGCTCCACAAGCTGATCAACGACGTAGAGGGAATCGCCATGAGCTTGGGATTCCATTACGCCCTGGGTCTTATTGGAGGCGAATGTATGCTTTGCAGCGAGTGCGTTGGAGTTGGGTCGTCCAAGAAGTGCAGGCGGCCCTTTCAGGCACGCCCTTCCATGGAAGGGGTTGGCATCGACGTGACCCGAACATGCATTGATGCCGGCCTTCCTTTTGATATCCCGCCTAAGAAGGATATCACATGGAGCGGTCTTATCCTGATCGATTAACCAGTTTAGCGGTGTGAAAACTGGAATAACAGAGCTATATCGAGGAGAGTGAAATGGCAAAAAAGGATCAAATGACAGGTCTTGCAAGGGTAGCGGCGGCTTGCACGTTCGGTGAGCCCGACCGGGTCCCGGTAGCTCCTCTTGTTTGCGGAGCCACTCACAGAGTAGCAGGTGTTTCCTACGCGGAATGGTCGTCTGGAGAAAACGTTGAAGCCATGGTTCAGGGACACGTGGATTCCCTTGACCTCATCGGGCATGACGGTATTGTCGCCCTGGTTGACCTCTCGGTTGAGGCTGCGGATTTCGGGCAGGAAGTTATCTTCCCCGAACACGACACAGCGCATCCCAACTATGACAACCCCTTTATCAAGACAGTGGACGACTATGCGAAGGTCGAGTATGTAAACCCCAGGAAGACCAAGCGCATGAAGAGCGTTATTGACATGATAGCGGGCTGTTCCAAGCAAATTGGCGGCACCCATGCCATCGTGGGCTTTGTATACGGCTCTTTGGGGACTCTGAGCATGATGCGCGGGCCAGAACAGTTCTTCATTGACCTCATCGAGCATCCGGACAAGGTCTTGCCGGCGCTTCAGGCCATGGACGAGACTCTTAATGATTATGCCATCGCACAGGCCGAGGCTGGCGCACATGCGGTCTGCTACGACAACCTCTACTGTTCCCAGAGCATCCTGAGCAAAGATATATGGGAAAAATTCGAAGGGCCGTCCATGAAGAAAGTCACTGACAGCATCCGTGACAAGGGCTGCCTCGTGGTGCTCCACAACTGCGGCAACGGCATCTACTTTGACATGTGTCAGAAGTGGTCCACCCCCAACGCCATTTCCCACGCCTATGTTGCCGACGACGTTGATAGCTGGCAGGAGCACAAGGATAAATGGGGCGGAAAAATAGCCACCATAGGCTGGATGCCTCCTGGGCCGGTTGCAATGCTTGGCTCACCAGAAGAGATCGAGGAAGAGACCAAGGCGGAGGTCGAGATATTCATGCCGGGTTCAGGCTTTGTCATGTCAACTGGCTGTGAGTTCCCGCCCAACGCACCACTGCTGAATGCCAAGCGTATCGTAGATGCAGGCAAGAAGTACGGCGTATACGCTTAACGTGAAACTATATAAATAACGGGAGGTTTTTATGGCAACAAAAGAAAGAGAACAGGAGCTTATTGCAGCTCTGAAAGACGCTGTCATCAACTACAAGGTTGATGATGCCAGGAAACTGGCAGAAGAAGCAATAAAGGACGGGGCCGACGCCTACACCATGACAATGGAAGGTCTGGCCGGTGGTATGGAAGTGGTTAGCGAGAAGTTCGACAACCACGAGTATTTCGTCCCGGAAACACTGCTTTGCGCAAAGGCCCTCTACGCAGCCCTTGATATCCTTAAGCCGCACATCAAGGTTGTTGAGGGTCAGAAAAAAGGGCAGGTTGTGCTGGGAGTTATGCAGGGCGACGTGCATGACCTCGGGAAGAACCTGATCAAGGCCATATTCGAGTCAGCAGGCTGGACCGTACACGATCTGGGCCGCGATGTGCCCCTTTCCAGCTTTGTCGAAGAGCAGCTCAAAACGGACTCGGACATCGTCATGCTCTCGGCCATGATGACCACATCCATGGTGGGCATGAAGAAGCTCATCCCCATGATCAAGGAGAAGAACCCCAACGTCAAGATCATGATCGGTGGCGCTCCTATCAGCGAGAAGGTCGTGGACGAGTACGGCGCAGACACCACAGCGGACAACGCCCCCAACGCGCTCCAGGAGGCGATGGCCATGCTTGAGACACTGAGAAAAGGAGAAGCTGCGTAAATAAATTACCGCATTGTGCTTTCCGGCAGGCCAGTGGATGGCCCTCTGGCCTGCCGGCAGCACCGCGGTGCCAGGCGAGTGGATCAAGGCTCGCCTCATGTTATCGCAGCAGTGATTAAGATGGAACATACAATTATATTTCAACCTTCAGGAAGGCGCTCCACAGTTCCTGAGGACACGACAATACTTGAAGCCGCAAGAATGATCGGCGTGGGCATTGAAGCTGTTTGCGGAGATAACATGGTTTGCGGCAAGTGCCGCGTGAAGATCATGGAAGGTTCATTTCCCAAGGAAGACATAGTGTCTTCAATGTCACATTTGAGTCCGCATGAAGAAAAGGAAAAGGAGTTTTTTGAAGCAAAGGACGATGCTCCTGATATGCGTCTTGCGTGTGCTGCACGCTTAAAAGGGGACATTCTTGTTTTTGTCCCTGAGGCTAGCCGCACAGGCCAGCAGGTAGTAAGCAAGGCAGCTGGTGAGATCGATGTCGAGATAAAGCCTGCAGTAAAGAAGTACTACGTGGAACTTAATGCGCCGGCACTAGAAGACGCTCTGGGAGATTATGAGCGTGTGCGCGATGCCTTGCTGAAGGAACATGGCGTTGAGGATATTGTTATTGACTTCAAGGCGCTCCAGGTATTGCCGGACATACTGCGTAATAGTAATTGGAAAGTGACCGTTACCTTGTGGTACAACGAGATCATACGTGTGCAGGAAGGTAATGTTGAGACCAATATTGGGCTGGCAATAGATGTGGGAACAACTTCGATTGCAGGATACCTTACAGACCTTAACACTGGAGATGTCCTGGTAACAGAGTCGATGATGAACCCGCAGGTTAGTTATGGCGAAGACGTAATGAGCCGCATAACTTACTGCATGCTAAACGAGGAAACAGGCCTTGCTGATCTCAGGAAAACCATTCTTGAAGGCCTTAACACCATAATAGAAAACGCAGCTAAAAAGGCTGAGATATCAACCGATGACATCAGCGAGATAACGCTCGTTGGCAATACCGCCATGCACCACATTATGCTCGGGATCAACCCTGAGTACATGGGCGTGGCGCCTTTTGCTCCAGCACTTCACAGGTTCATTGACATAAAGGCCGACAGGTTCGGCCTGAACATTCTCGCAGCTGGCAACATCCATATGCTCCCCATAGAGGCAGGCTTTGTTGGGGCAGATAACGTTGGCTGTCTCATAGCTGACGCTCCGCATAAAAGGGACGAGATGACGCTACTGATAGACATCGGGACCAACGGCGAGCTGATCTTTGGTAACAAGGACAAGCTGATCTCGTGCTCATGCGCCACCGGTCCGGCACTTGAAGGCGCACAGATAGAGTACGGAATGCGTGCGGCCCCCGGAGCCATAGAGAGAATTCGCATTGACCGAAAAACCCATGAAGTTACGTACAAGGTTATCGGCGACGAGAACTGGAGTGATGGCAAGAGGAACATGGAGGCAAAGGGCATTTGCGGCTCTGCCATTATCGATGGAGTTGCCGAGATGTTCCTTGCCGGGGTAGTTATAAAAAGTGGAAACTTTAACCCGGACTTTAAGCATCCAAGGGTAAGAAAGAACAAGAAGAACATACCTGAGTTTGTCATCGCATGGAAGCATGAGACATCCATTAACGAGGACATTGTGATAACCCTCGTTGACGTAAGAGCCATCCAGCTTGCAAAGGGCGCACTGTACTCTGGATGTCAGATAATGATGCGCAAACTTGGACGGACAAGCTTTGACAGGCTGGCGGTTGCTGGAGCCTTTGGGAGCCATATTGATAAGATAATGGCTATGGCAATTGGCATGTTCCCTGATTGCGACCTTGACAAGGTTGAGTACATTGGCAACGCCGCAGGAGACGGGGCAAGGATAGCCCTTATAAACACGGACATACGCGATGAAGTAAATGATATTGCAACAAAGATAGAATATGTTGAACTTGCACTTGAAGAAGACTTCAACGACAGATTCGGCGAAGCGATGCAGTTCCCTCATATGTACGATAAATTTCCTAACCTTAAGGGAATACTCCCTGAAGAGTAAGGAATGTATAAACCATTCAAGGAACTGACAAGTTCTGAGGGAGGGTATGAGATGGAAGTCAAGTTTATCGGGGAGTCTGGAAAGTACAAGTCGGTCAAAGGAGATGACGTAAGCCTGGAAAACGGTGGGGTCTACAAGTGCATGGAAAAGGAGTACCATTCAGCCCTGTTCGTTCGCATCACGGATACGTCCGGGGCTCACATAAAAGTGAAAAGAGCTGATCTGGCAAAATGAACCGGTCATAATGGATCGACATAAGGGGGACTGGTTCCCCCTTATGTCGATTCGCGACCAATACTATTAACAATGTACCGTGTCTACAAGGATGGTGCAAAATGCAGGTTAAAATCGAATACTGCTTAGTTTGCAACTATCGTCCGATAGCGGCAGCGCTAGCTAGAACGCTAAAAGATGAGACAGGTCTGGAAACGGTTCTGGTAGAATCAAAGAACGGAGCCTTTGAGGTATATCTTGATGATACCCTTGTGTTTTCCAAGCTTGCAATGAACATCTTTCCTGACCACGAACATATTATTAATTCCGTGAAAAACCTGACAGGGGATAAATAATCAATCCTAAAGACCGATTACTGGCCGCCCTGAAGAGGGAAAATACTGACAGGCCTCCTGCATCAGTGCCAACACAGAACGCAATCGAGGATGTGATGGTTGCCTCCGGATTCCTTTGGCCCAAGGCACAGCAAAGCGCAAGGGAAATGGCTGGGCTTGCATGGGCCTGTCATGAGATCGCGGGCATAGAGAGCGTAAGGGTTCCCTTTGATCTGACTGTGGAGGCCGAGGCCATGGGCTGTAGCGTCCGCTTTGGAGACGGTCCAACAACTCCTCCAACGGCATCTCCTTTAAAAGAAAATGAGATGGACAGGCTGATCGTGCCATCACCATATAAAGACGGCAGGATGCCTGAAGTGCTAGAGGCGATTGAGCTTCTGAAGGCAAAAACAAACGATGAGGTCCCCATCATAACAGCTATTGCCACCCCCTTTGAGATACTCTCAAGCACAATGGATTTCGAGGCAATTGCCATGAGTTTTATTGAAGACCCCGAGTTCCTGAAAGCTCAATTAGCAAAAATGACCGAAGTATCCATCAACTACGGCAGGGCCGCTATTGAAGCGGGGGCGGATATTGTTTTTCTTGCTGACGGCACCTCTCAGAGCATCGGCCCACCCTACTTCGAGAAATTCTCTTATCCCTTCACAAAAGAGCTTATAAGTTCCCTGGAGGTGCCAACGATCCTTCATATATGTGGGAACCCCACTGCCATCCTTCCCCTGATGGCTGAAACTGGAGCAAGTGCTTTAAGTGTAGACAAGCCCGTTGATATTGAACAGGCACTTGAACTTGTGGGAGACAGGGTCGCGCTGGTGGGAAATATCGCCCCCTTGACGCTCTTAAATGGCAGCACGGAAGAAATAATCAGGGAGACTCAGGATGCTATAGATAAAGGGGTGCATGTCGTTGCCCCTGGGTGCGGGATACTGCCTTCCACTCCACTTGAGCATGTGAGGGCCTATGTGGATCATGTTAAAGGGCTTGAGGGTTAAGGGACAGTTCTTCTATTTTCAGATACTGTCTATCAGGGCTTGCAGGTGGTCAAGTGAAATATTCTTCCTTACGACCGGAAGCTTTGTGAATTCGCTGAAGGCCTTTATCTTCTCTTCGTCAATGGGGATAACACCTGTATCAAATACTACAATTCGTTCATAGTTTTTGAACATGGTGGTGAAATCAAAATCAAAATCCTCCTTGCCCGCCTCGAACATCTTCTCCCAGTTCTCCACCCACCCGGCTGAAAGGAAAAACGCAGTGCCCTCCGCATTAAGGCGCTCTACCTCCTCACGGCCAACCATGGCTTCCAGGCAGTTGCCGGCCTTTAGCTTTTTGGCTCCATATCTATCAAGTATCTCCCGGATGTCAGGATGGCAATGCCCATAAAGAACTTTTAGCTCCTTATCGTCTCCCTTGTATTGCTCCAGGGCCCTGATCAGCTCGGCCTTCAGCTTGTCGAAATTGACATGCAGGGCCGCGTCAAGAAACACGACGTTCCAGCCAAGGCCCTTCGATTTGATGAGATACTCTATCTCCTCTTTGAATATCCCGCAGCTTATGAATAAAACATTTTTCCCAGAACTCATGTATTAATTTTGACATTATTCAGAAATATTTACAAGGCTGACCAGCACCCCTAAAACCTGCCGCAAAGTTAGGTAGAACCCGGACTAAATTCATGAAGGTAGAATGGGTAAGAAAACAGGGCGGCACGTAATGAAAGCCCTCTATCATGCAGGCGCGCTACGGGCGATTATCATATTTTCTCTTTAAGTAAATCGTCAAGCATTTGCTCGATCCAGGGCCACTTTTGCCATTTGCCATTTGCCATTTGAAATGCAGGCCCAGATGTTGAGCCTCAACCTGTTAGTTTGCTTGCTTAAACCAAAATTGGGCAAATGATTTTGACGGTGATATGCTCTTATGGCTCTTATCCCAAGTGAGTGGGCGGGTCTGAGTTGTGTTTTCATATTGCCGGGAGCGTACTGGTCAGGATTTTCAGTCTCAGGTACTCTTCGTCACGCAGGCCGTAGGCCCTTCTTTGTATCACTCGTATCTTGTTGTTCAGCCCCTCAACGAACCCCAGTGACACCTTGTCCTCAGCCTCAATATGTGCCACTATCTCGCCCCAGTGCCGCTCTATCATCTTTGCAAACTCCTCATATGGGTGCAGCCTTTGCCATTTAAGCGAAGCCTTCCAGTTATCAAAAAACCTTCTGGCCATCCCGCTGTCTTATACTCCCACAACTGACTAAAAGACTCTTTTAATAAATAAGCAGCGTTCAACCGCTTGTTGGCCTCAAGCAGTTTCTTTAGCGCCTTCCTGCCATCAAGGACGAAACCCGGCAAAGTGGTATTCGTCCAATAAACGCCTGGATTTTAACATCCACTGATTATGACAGTTTTTCCCCTTAAAAGAAATCCTCTATGTCCCTGTAGTTATTAGCTTTTTAACCCCTCACAAACTAATATCTACCCACTCACTTGGGAGAAGACCCATAATTATTCATCCAATTAATATCTTGCGTACAGCAATGAAATGGCGATACAATATCTGTAAGGGAATTAGTTGAAGCAAGGCGCTCTCAGCTTCCGGCAAAAGGCGGTCTGATGAAGAAAGCTATATTGCTGCTACTGTGCTCAATGATATTCACGATGGCCGCCCTGCCCGAAGCGGCAGCCGAACTGCCCGAAAGAAGGCGTCCCCAGTTCTCCACCGACCCTGGGCATCTCTTGATACCCGCCCCCTACAGCATTGAAGGCGTAGGCGATGGCATAGCCCTTTTAGGGGCCTCGTACAATATAGCCGAGACCTACACCGACGTGTTCGGCGTGATCATAACCGGCGATATCGAGGGGGTGGGAGTGGGATTCACGGAATACCACATCATACCCAAGAGGTTTTTTCTCGATGCAACGTACCAGGACCTGAACAAGGCGGTTTTCCAGAGCTACAGCCAAAGAGGCATGGACACATCCGGGGATGATTACACGCTTGTTGAGATAGACGATCTGACCTTTGCCGGGGCCAGGCTTGTCCTGTCCTTTGAGGAAAGGATGTTCGAGATGTATGTGCAAGGCTATGACGGCAGCTACAACATCGGCACTTTGAAAGACCAGGACGGCAATCTGATCGTGGACGCGGGCGACGAGGCCGGCAATGACTTTAACCTCTACGCCGCCGGCATGGTTGTTGACCTCACAGATGACAAGAGCGACCCGAGACGTGGGATCAGGCTCGACACGAACCTCGGCTGGTCGCCTCCCAAGGACAGCTCTGACGCTGACTACGTTGTGCTGGACAACAACCTTACGCTCTACGTGCCCGTTGGGAAAAGGAACACATGGGTCTTTAACTACTTCAGCTCCGACGCATTCGTCCAGAGCCAGGGCGAGACGGACCCGGACAGGATTAGGGACGAACTGGGTTTTGACTGCAATGTGATCGTCAACATACAAAAACGGCTTGAGTGCCAGCAGACAACGTCTGAATATATAAACAATGTAATTGCGGGAAACCGCTACGGCACGGCCTCGTCCCTTGGAGGGCGAAGCCGACTGCGCTCTTACCCGGAAGACCGCTTTAATGGCGCGCACACCGCATTTCTTTGCACGGAGTTCAGGTGGAACATCACCCAGGAGTCCACGCCCGTGGACATTGGGATCATCAAGGACGTACGCACGGGAGTGCAGGCGGCCTTCTTCTACGAGATAGGCTCAGTTGCCGAGATTGCGGGGGACGTATGGCAGAACACCAGGGCCTCAATGGGCGTAGGGCTCAGAGTGGTCAATGCATCCGGGCTTATCTACAGGCTCGACATTGCCACCGGAGACGAGGGGGAAGCCTTGACCCTCATCATCAACTACCCCTGGGAAGCCTTCTAGCCTGTTATTTCATGAAGGGCGGGTGTAAAGGCATTAAACATTTTATTATCATTTCAGTGTTAAAGGGCTATAAATGAACCACTGCCCGGGCTAAACCCCGGGGTTTTCTGCCAGGATATGATAAAATGGTACAACTGAATTAATAATGATTATGCGTTTCATCCTCCGTTTATTTGATGGGGCATGAAGGCGGATTGATTTTATGACCGAACTGGGGAAATTAAAAACTGGTGCATACACAGGCTCGACATGGTGGGTACATGTACGCAGATCCGTCTCTACGCTTTTATTCGGAAGCAAGTCATTGCAGACGAAGTTCATCATTGTTGCCTCTGCTTTTGCGATCTTTGGCATGGTGGTCATGGGAGTGATGATAGCCAAGGGTGAGAAAGCCGACGTATACGAGGGAATAGAGCATCAGAGCTTGCTCCTTGCCGAGACCATAGCCATTACACTGAGCCCTGACATCCTGTTTGTACCAGGGGACGCTACCGAACAGAAAAGGATTTTTAACAAGTACGTTTCCGAGTTATTCGATCAGGTCGGCCTGAGGTTGCTGTACCTTGCAGTGCTTGACGAGAGGCAAAGGGTGATCCTCCATAACAAGTCCCTTCGTTATGGAAGCGGCCTGTACAAACACGTTTCCACAGAGCCCGTGATTTCGTCCGAAGCTACTTTAGTGAGGGTGCCTATTCCTGAAACCAGCCTGGAGGTGCTGGACGTCTCCGTGCCTCTAGTTGAGGGAAGCAAAAGGTGGGGGACGCTCAGAATGGCCGTGGAACTCGGGAAGATGCGGAACTCCATGGAATTCTTTGTGTTAAAGGCAGTGGGTCTTCCCTTGTCCATCCTTGTTCTGGGCTTGGCGGTGATCGTGATTTTCAACAGGAGGTTCATCAAGCCGGTAAGCGATCTGGCAGCGGCCATGGAGAGTGCTGGAGGCTACCTCCGGAATGTTAAGATCGAGGGAAAGGGTGATGATGAGATACTCATCCTGTCCCGGAGTTTCAATAGCATGATCGACAGGATTCGCAAGACAAACCAGGAGTACATGAAGACTCACGAGAAACTGCTGGAGTTCATGGAGAAGCTTGAGCCCCCTAATGAGGACATGCTTGGCAGCAAGATTTACGTCAAAGGCAGCGATGAGGTTGATCTCCTGTGCAAACGCTTCAACAGTATGATAGACCGGCTCCAGGAGTCCAACCGGAGACTGGTCCAATCACAGAAGCTGGCATCAATTGGTATCCTGGCATCAGGCGTCGCACATGAGATCAATAACCCTATTGGGGGGATGTTCAATTGCGTCAAGATGCTTGAGGAGGTCGGCGACAAGGAGGAACTCCGGCATAAGTACCATGAGTTGATCAAGGTCGGCCTCAGCAGGATAGAAGACATCGTTAGCAAGCTGCTGCTGGTGTCAAGGCGGCAGGAATCAGAGCCATCGGTTGCAGAAGTTGATAATGCAGTGGACTACGTTCTTGGCTTTATTGAATATAAAATGAAAAGGTCAGGTATAACATTTATCCAGGATATCCAAAGCGGCATATCCGTGCCCCTTGTCTCGCTTGATCTCCAGCAGGTCTTTATAAACCTGATGTTAAACTCTGTCCAGGCCATGGATGAGGGCGGCTCCCTTGGCATAAAAGCACGTGAGAATGGACCAAAGGTGATTATAGAGGTCTCAGACACCGGCTGCGGCATAAGTGACAAGGATGTCCAGAAGGTATTCGATCCATTCTATACGACAAAACGGCCCGGAGAAGGTACGGGCCTTGGCTTGTGGCTTGTTTATGAGATAGTAAAGAAATATAACGGTGAGATATCCGTAAAGAGCAATAAGGGTCAGGGCACCATATTTACCCTGATATTCAACAAGGCATGAAACACAAAGTTCTACTTATAGAAGACGACGATATCATGAGGGTCACGATCGAGGACTTTCTAAAGGCGCGTGGTTTTGATGTCAGTTCTCATAACAATGGGACAGAAGGGCTTAAGGCCTTTGCTCAGGGAAAGTGCTCCCTTGTAATTACTGACGTAAGGTTGCCTGACATGTCCGGCTTTGAGGTCTTGAAGGAAATAATAAAGAGAGAGCTGAACTCACAGGTGATTATCATCACCGGCTTCGGGACCATCAAGGACGCGGTGGATGCCATTAAAATAGGTGCATTTGATTACATTACCAAGCCCTTCTCCCTAGATGAACTGGACGTTATTATGACCAAGGCCCTTGAGCTGTTGACGCTAAAGGAAGAGAATTTATGGCTAAAAAAGGAACTCCTGTGCCATGACCTTCCAATATTATTAGGGAATACCGCTAAGATGAGGAAAGTGCTGGAGTTGATCGACAAGACCTCTCAGATCGATTCCACCGTCTTGATACTTGGTGAAAACGGTACTGGCAAGGAACTGGTTGCCTCCTCCATCCAATTGAAAAGCCAGCGCAGGTACAAACCCTTCATCAAGGTCAACTGCGCTACACTGCCGGAACACCTTGTTGAGAGCGAACTGTTCGGATATGAAAAAGGAGCATTTACAGGCGCCACAAAAATGAAACCCGGCATGTTTGAGAGAGCTGATGGCGGCACTATTTTTCTGGATGAACTGGGCTCTCTTCCATCCTTTGTTCAGAGCAAGCTCCTCAGGGTGCTGCAGGACGGGACCTTTGAGAGGCTTGGGGGGGTTGAAACAAGGAAGGTTAACGTCAGGGTCATTGCCGCAACAAACCGTGACCTTGAAAAGGACGTCAAGGATGGGGTCTTCAGGGAGGACCTGTTCTACAGGGTAAATGTCATAACCATACGTATGCCATCCCTCAGGGAGAAGAAAGATGACATCCCCTTGCTCATTAACTACTTCTCGGAAAAATACTCCAGAGAGTTCGGCAGGAGCGTTACCTTCTCAAGCGATGCTGTCAGGACCCTGCTGGATTATGATTTTCCAGGCAATGTCCGTGAGATAGAGAACATAGTCGAACGATGCATAGCCCTGTCAGACACGGATACCGTTGCAGTTAGTGACCTGCCCCAGGTCATAATCAAGAAACATCAAAAGGACCTAACTTTAATATCCCTTTCAGATGTTGCCAGCTCAGCTGAAAAAAACCATATTCTCAAAACGCTTATTGTAACTAACCGCAACAAAACCAAAACAGCGGAAATGCTCGGGATCAGCAGAAAGAACCTTTGGGAGAAAATGAAAGCTTATGAGATTGAATCATGAAGGCCATCACCTCCTCCAGCCTTTTAGAATTTTTATCTGCAATGGACCTCCCTGTCGGCACGACTCGCTCACGACTGGCAGAGACCCCAGGGTATCTATAAAGGCATGGAGTTCAACTCACCGTGGCAGAGACCACGGGGTATAAGGGCACTGGTGCCCAATTAATTCATAATGTTACATCTCTAGAGTCCATAATAAATTCAAAACGTTGTGTTGTTACTGTATGGTACCAGTTATTCCAAGTTTGAGAGTAATAAACCCTTTGTTTATTATATATAATTTAATATGCAGGTCTTCTTTCAATAGGTATAAAACTCAATTCGTTACGTGTCCGTAACAAATCATCCAGATTAATTTACAGGGTATCTGACATTTTCTCGTATTCAGTTGATTTAAAAGGATAAAAATGTCTGCAAATAGATTGGCATCAATGTTGCTCTATACACAGCATGGGGTGCACTCTGTTTCATTTGAGTGCACAGGGAATTCTCTTAAAATCAGACAGAGCCTTGTAAAAGGTATAACTGTCTGTTACTGATGCCTGTAATGGAAGTGAGGGAATAACAAATTGCTAAACCTCAACAGGAGGCAAATTCTTAAGCTTGCTGCTGCATCCTGGATATCCACCCTTCTGCCTGTAAAGGCATTTGCATTTACTACAAAATCCCTCGGAGCTGTTTTTGAGAAGATGTCAGAAGCTGTTTGGGGAACGATTGGCGAGTATGTCTACACTCCTGCCCCGCTTCCGAACGTAAGGTTTGCCATGGTTATTGACCTTGGGCTCTGTATCGGATGCAGAAGGTGTTCCTATGCTTGCAAGCGTGAAAACAACGTTTCTGACACGATCAACCCTCCTTATATCATGGTGCTTGAGACAAAGTTCAAGCCAGGCGGGGTGAATACGCGCCATGAGTACTGGCAGAAGGGAAGAACTGATTACTGGGAAAGGCCGGGACACAAAGGGCTCTTGTACACCACTCTGCGCAAGGACCGTATGTACATGCCGATACAGTGCAACCATTGTGACAGGGCTCCTTGTACGAGGGTCTGCCCGACGAAGGCCACATATAAGGATAAGGACGGGATCGTCATGATGGACTACAACAAGTGCATTGGCTGCAGGTACTGCATGGCCGCATGTCCATATGGCGCCAGGAGGTTCAACTGGTTTGAGCCGCATATTCCGGAGGAGCGCATAAACCCGCTGGTTCCACTCCGCCAGCATGGTGTTGTTGAAAAGTGCACCTTCTGTGTGCACCGCACCCGGCTTGGCAGGACGACACGTTGCGTGGAGGTCTGCCCCAACAAAGCAAGGACATTCGGGAACCTCAACGACCCAAACAGCGATGTTGCCAAGCTCCTTTCTTCTCAGAGCAATTTCCGCTTAAAAGAGACGCTCAATACGGAACCCAGGATCTTCTATCTAACAGATCCGAAGAAAAAGAAGATGCAATGGAGCAAACCACTGCCAATGTCACCGGATATCAGGGGGCTTAAAAGATGAGCACTATAATGAACCCTATAATTCAATATCTGACAGGATGTTTCAAGGGCTTGGGCAAGGGGTATTATATTACGCTCGCCCTGACGCTGGTGATCGGACTGTCAGGCTTGAGCAATGCGCTCGGGTTCTTCGAGCATGGCCACGGCCTGAGTGGTATGAGCGATATGGTGCCCTGGGGTATTTATATTTCTGCGCTGGCCTTTTTTATTGGAACCAGTGCCGGGGCCACCATGATTGGTTTGCAGATACATGCGTTTGGCAAGCATGAATACCACGCCATTGGCACGCGTGCAATAATCCTTGCCTTACTCAGCATAGTGGCTGCAATGACCAGCGTAATGCTTGACGTGGGCAACCCATTCAGGGCTATGAAGATCCCCTTTCTCCTGAATAATCCCACTTCCATGTTCTTCATCTCATCCTCAAGCTACATGGGGTTTATGACGATCCTGGGCCTGGAGCTGTACTTTACAATCAAGCTGACCCTTGGCAAGCCCTCTGACTTTGAACGGAAGATGGCGAAGTTCATGGCGATCTTTGCCGTCCCCTATGCCTTGATCGTGGTGCATTCCTTTACCGGTACGATCTTTGGAGTGGTGAAGGCCAGGGAGATGTGGAACACCCCGTTGATTCCCGTACACTTTGTCACCTCGGCACTTGCCAGCGGATTCGCCCTTGTAATGCTGGTGACTGTCTTGACGGTACTGATAAGCAAGAAGGAACTGCTGAGCAAAGAGGCGTATAACCACGCCGGCTGGCTACTTGCCTTCTTCCTTATGATGACCCTCTTCCTTGATGTATTCGATTACATCATTCTTCTTTATAACTCGACCCATGAGGGCTTAGAGGTATGGCATCTGCTGACCGGCAGGTACATAATTACATTTGCGATGAATATGGGGTTGATGCCCCTGGCCCTGTTGATCCTTTTGTTCAAGGCAGGCAGAACCAGAAATGGCATCCTCATATCCACGATTTTAACAATCCTTGCCATAGGCGCCTACCGCATCAATATAATTTCAGTAGGCCAGCTGGTTCCTCTTTATGAAGAGCTGGGTGAACTCGAGTACTTACCGACATTCCCTGAGGTTGCGATATTGGTGGGGATATTTTCCATGTTGATTTTTGCTTACATGGTCCTCATCAAACTGATACCTCTGGAGGACGAATATGGACTGGACAGCGATTAATAATAAAATGGCCAATGGCTAATTCTGGGAGGGATAAAAAATGAGAAACCTTCTCATTAGATTGAGCGTTATGGGGTTGTTAGTATTGATTGCAATAGCATTTCTGACGGCTTGTGCCAAGAACGAAGAGGCAGGGCATGGCCAGAAGGCAGAGACAGTAACGTCGGCCAAGGCTGTTGGTGAGCTCGAGTACGTTGGCTCTGCCGAGTGCAAGGATTGTCATTGGAGGGAGCACGATACCTGGAAGCATACGCTCCATTCAAAGATGATGCAGGAACCGAATGATTTTACAGTGATCGGTGATTTCAGTAAAGGAAATTCCTACAGCGTCAAGGTAAACAGGAAGTCACCCAAGCTTGCCGGCTCAACGATGTTGACCCGGATGTTCAGGAAAGACGGCAAATATTATGTCAACACCATCGGTCCGGACTGGCGGGACCATGACTATGAGGTGATGGCAGTTCTTGGGATCAACAGAAAACAGAACTACCTGACCCGCATGGAAAATGGAGAGATCTACATCCTGCCGATAAAGTGGGATGCCACAAAGAACGAGTGGAGTGATTATTATGGGTTGAAAAATCACTTCCCCGGAGAAGGTAATTACTGGAGCGACCGCACCAGGCTCTGGCAGTATAAGTGCGCCGGGTGCCACGTTACCGGGTTGCAGGTGAATTACGACCAGTTGTCTGATTCTTTCAATACCGTCTGGAAGGACGTTGGCATTGGCTGTGAGTCCTGCCATGGCCCCGGTAGCGAACATCTGAAGGCTGCCAAGACTTACTTTGACAAAGAGCAGGAAACCATTATCAACCCAGCCAAGCTGCCCTGGAGGCTCAGGGCCATGGTATGCGGCCAGTGCCACACCAAGGGTGTCAGTCTTGCGGATGTCCCGCATGCCGACAAGGGATTCCCTGAGAAGTATTCCTATCCCAAGGGGTTCAAGCCCGGCATGGCGCTGAACCTGTACTTTGATAAGGATTCGGGTGCTGCTCCGGGTGAAGACACCGAGCACCATCAGCAGTATAACGAGTGGACCGAGAGCGTACATGCAGAGGCTGGGATCATGTGTACCACCTGCCACAGCGTCCATCAGGCAGGGCTACACAAGCAGCCCAACAAGTCACAGACACTTAAGGCGGGCAGCACTCTCTGCACTAGCTGTCATCAGGCGCAGAACAAGAGGGCGGCCCACAAGATCCATACTTATGGGAGCTGCGTAGCCTGCCACATGCCAAAGTTAACAGGAAATGAACACAGCCATACCTTCAAGTTCGTATCTCCTGAGCTGAGCCTGAGGGCCGGAGGAGTCAAGAAGCAGCCTAACTCCTGCAGTGGATGCCACCATCACAAGGATACTCCGCTTATAAACCTTGTGGAGTTCCTGGATGCAGCCAAGAAGGTGGATATGCCAAAACCATTCTCTGCACATAGGAGCCGTTAGACATGAGAAGGGACAAAGGCGGAACATTAACAGGTGCAGAGAGGGAAACTCCAGAGAGTTGCACCTCTCATACAATGAAAAAACTGACGCGAGGCAAGTGGAATATGAAAAAAATGCTTTTGCCACTCGTTGTAGCCGTATTCATACTGGCGACGGCTACGGTTGCTTCATCGGCAGAGATCAGTTTCTTTAAGGACAATCCTACTGAAAACACTGAGTTTTTCTGCGGATACTGTCATATTCTGTCTTATCCAAGGGCCATCAAGAAGGCACACGCCTCTTGGAAAGCAGGAAAGCACAAGGATGTCCCCTGTGTTCAGTGTCACTATCCTCCGGAAGAATTGCAAAGGACTATCCCTGGGCATCGCGGGATTCCAAGTGACAAGGCCGCTGCTGAGAGACTTAGGTCAGACGTGGAGTACATGCAGACCGAACTGGAAGTGCTCTCAAGGCTTGTGACCATCCTTAATATGGACAACCCGTCCATCCAGAGGCGCACCAGGGTGGACGACAGGAACTGCACCACCAGCAAGTGCCATGGAAGTCCCAAAGACAAGTTTATGACCAAGAAGATATTGCTCACGGATAAAAAGGTCCCCTTCACCCATGAAGGACATTTTAAGAAAGATAAATGGGTAAAGGGTGACGTGATGCACTGTACCACCTGTCATATGCAGAGCACTGACAAGAAGCACTTCGAGACCTCCAAGCAGGACTGTAACCTGTGCCATTTTGCCAGTGTCAAGAATATGAACGAGAAGAGGTCCAAGTGCGCATTATGCCATAAGGTGCCGACAAAGCCACTTCAGAAACAGAAGAAGGAAGGGGCACCTGTAGACCCTGATAAGAAGCCGATCACTCACAAGACCCTGGAGGAGGCAAAGGTGCCTTGTGCCAGTTGCCACCTTCATCTGATCAAGGGCACAGGGGCCACTGCGCCTGAGAAGTGCCTTGAATGCCACGATAACGTTAAATCAGTAATGGGTAAAGCCGACGACCAGGCTTTGATGCACAAGGAGCATGTTGCCAACCAGACTGCCAGGTGCCTGAGCTGTCATACGCCCATTGAACATAATAAGAAAGCTGGAGATTTCATAGACGTTGCCAGGTTCGATTGTCAGGCCTGCCACCCTGAACACCACTCATTCCAGAAAGCCCTTCTGGCAGGCAAAGCCTTTGACGATATCCCGGAAACCCCAGCATTAATGTACGGAGTGAAGACCAACTGTTTTGGTTGTCATGTAGGAAAATCTCACAAAAAGGGGGAGAGGATCAAGGTCGGCTCAGCGGATGCTTGCGTGAGTTGCCACAGCAAACGCCACAAGTCGATGCTCAAGGAATGGAAGGACAAGATAAAGTTGGAGCTTGATGATCTGGCCGAAGTTGAGAAAGAGGCCATTGCAGCTATAGCGAAAGCAAAAGAGAAGGGGCAATCCTCAAAGGTTCAAATGGCCGAAGAATCGTTGAAAAAGGGTCAGGACACCGTGAACATCGTACGCTTTGGCAATGGTGTTCACAACAAGAAGTATTCCATCACGATTATTGACGCTGGCTTCGGCTATTTTGAAGACATAATTGAAGGATTGGAGGAGTGAGGAGTGCAAGAGATGACATTAATCCGTATTAACACTAAGGAGGTAGCGAGATGAAAGAAAACGAGGGAAGCTCCAGGCGAGATGCTCTTAAGGGAGCTGGGGCAGTAATACTGGGTGTTGCGGCAGCAGGTGTTCTTTCGCCGGGAACAGTTTCTGCTGCCAAAGCCAAAAAACGATGGGCCTTTGTTGTGGACCTTCGTAAATGCGTCGGGTGCAGGACATGCACGATAGCGTGCAAGGCCGAGTTCGATGTTCCACTTGGCAGGTGGAATGCTGTGATCAAAGAAGTAACGTGGGGGTCTTTCCCTAACACCAAGAAGCAGTTTGTCCCCAGGCTTTGCAACCACTGCGCAGGGGAATCTAAAAAAGGGGTTCCTCCTTGTGTGGAAAAATGCCCGGAGGCAAAGAGCGGATCAAGGGAGAAGCTTGACGGAGTGCGTTACAGAACAGGCGCAACATACAAACGCCCTGACGGGATGATCCTGTTTGACAACAAGCTCTGCATTGGCTGCTACAAATGCATCAAGGCCTGCCCGTATGGAGTCAGGTACATTGATCCCAGTGTAAAACTTAACAAGCCCAACAGGGAGAACGACCTTGGTATCGGAAAGTGCACCTTCTGTGACCACAGGGTAGACAACGGCGTTGAGCCTTCATGTGTTCAGTCCTGCCCGCAGGGTGCAAGGACGTTCGGGGACATGAACGACTCCGGCAGCGCTGTGGCAAAGCTTATCAAGAAGCACAACCTGGTAGGCAATAAGAGCAAGACCACTCTTCTGCCAGGGGAGAAAACAGATCCACATGTCTTCTACATCGAGCACAAAGGCACCTTGGGGCGCTATAAGTTCGACCATAAGGACGAAGACAAGAAGGCGGCCGAGTTCCGGGATCATATTGTTTAAGCGGAACATGACTGGGAACGTAAGTATACAAACAACGAGTCAAGGAGGGTTTAAATTATGGCACGCTTAACAAGGCGGAACTTTATAAAACTTGCCGCAGCAAGCGGCGCTGTCATTGCGGCAGGCGGAGGGCTCGAGACCGAAGCCCTTGCCGGAACCATAATGACACAGACCGGAAGGGACTTCTCTCCAAGCACCAAGAAGGAGCGGAAGGCTATCCCCACGGCCTGCTGGTCGTGCGTCACCCGTGACTCCATGATCGGGTTTGTGGAGGACGGCAAGCTTGTAAAACTTGAGGGACAGCCAAAGTCCATCAGGGGCGAGGGTTTCATCTGTTCAAAGGGACAGGCGGGGATCAATCACGTCTATGACCCGGACAGGATTCTGTACCCCATGAAGCGCGTTGGCGCGCGGGGAAGCGGCAAGTGGAAGAGGATCTCGTGGGACGCGGCCCTTACTGAACTCGTGGGCAAGATAAAGCCCTTGCGCGACGCCGGTAAACCCGAGCAGTTCGGCTTCCACTATGGAAGGATGAAGGCCAGCTCAAGCAAGCTCATAAAGAGCCTGTTCCTCAACGCATATGGGACCAAGACCATTGGCAACCATACCTCCATCTGCGAGGGCGGCAAGTGGTCATCACAGGAACTTACCTGGGGCGGCCATTTTGACAACTGGGACATCGACAATACAAACTTCATCCTGAACTTCGGCAGCAACATCCTCGAGACCCATACGAACCACATACCGGTAGCGCACAGGATAATGCGCGCCCAGGTGGACCGCGGAGTCAGGATGGTTACCTTTGACGTGCGCCTTTCAAACACCGCGGCTAAGTCAGACGAGTGGGTACCCATCAAGCCGGGCACGGACCAAGCAGTCATTCTCGCCATGTGCAACGTCATCCTCAACAAGGGATGGTACAAGGGCGAGGGCGAGGCCTTCATGAAGTTCGTCAAGACCACAAAGAACCATGATGACTCGGTCAAAACAAAGATAGCCGCACTTAAAAAGCACTGCGCAAAGTACACGCCCAAGTGGGCAGAAAAGATAAGCGGAGTGTCCGCCTCAAAGATCGAGGCACTGGCCAAGGAGTTCGCACATGCCAAGCCCGCATGCCTGGTTACATACAGAGGGGCTATTGCCCACTACAACGGCAACGAGACGGAACGTGCAGCACAGATGCTTGCCTCCATCACAGGCAATGTGGACAACCCAGGCGGCAGATGCAAGGCAGTCGGCGCCGGATGGAAGTACCCACACGGCCCCAAGGCTCCAAAATCGGCTGGCCTGAAGATCAACGACGGGTTCCCGAAAGGCCACCCCGGGCATGCCTCGTTCCCGACCCACCATATGAGCCACCAGACCCTTAAGATGATCAAGGACGGCAGAGCTGGAAGGCCGAGCGTATACTTGTGGTATTGCTACACGCCGGCTTATGCCAATGGCGAGGTCCAGGAGAATATCGACATCCTGAAGGACGAGAAACTGCTGCCGTACACGGTTGCGGTGGATCCCTTCTATGGCGATTCAAGTATGCTCGCCGATCTGATCCTGCCGGATGCCACTTACCTTGAACGCTGGGACTGGGAGGACATGGTAGACCCGAACCAGATAGGGGAGTGGTACATTCGCCAGCCCCTGGTAAAACCCCTGGGCGAGGCGCGTGACTTCGGAGACGTCGTCTGCGAGCTTGCCGATCGCATGGGCTTCCCGCTGGGCGTGAGTAGCAAGAAGGAATTCGTCCAGAAATCCTGTGACATGACCCCTGGGGTCAAGGAAGCCGGCGGTTTTGAGTACATGAAAAAGGTCGGCGTATGGAATCCCGGCGGCCCTGGCAAATTCTACAGTTACAAGAATGAGATCAAGGACGTTAGCGGCGCCACGTATGACGAAGAGACGGGCGTGTACTGGAAGCCCAAGAATGATGCTGACAAGAAAAAGGGCTATACATGGGCCAAGAAGTCTTACAAGAAGTATGTTGGCCAGAAGATCGGCAACAAGGTCTATCAGGTCTTCAAGCCCGACGCTGTGAACAAGTCCGGTTACATGGAGCTGTACTCCATTCTCATGGAGGACGCCGGTTGGCCGCCTCTTCCAACTTACATGCAGGCTCCTGAGCACAAGAGCATGGGTTCTAAGGACCTTATCCTGACCACATACAAGGTCAGCGTCCATACCCATTCACGTACTGCCAACTGCAAGTGGTTGACTGAGATCTACAACGAGAACAGGGCCCACATGAGCAAGAAGACAGCCGCTGCCAGAGGGATCAAGTCCGGCGATAAGGTCAAGATAACCTCTGATGCTGGCTCCTTTGAGATCAAGGCCGAAGTTTCTGAGAATGTTGTCAATGGTGTTGTTGCAGTATCACACCACCTTGGACACTGGGCATATGGCAGATATGCCTCTGGGAAAAAGGCGCCAGGCGCTGGCGGGTCGCATGACAATGATGCAGGCCTCAGAGACAAGCACTGGAATACCCATGGCTCTCACCCCAACTGGGCTATACCCAACACCCCTGACCCAATAAACGGGCAGCAGAGGTGGATGGATACGGTTATCAGGTTGGCAAAGGCCTAACATGGAAACGAAAGGGAGTCTGCTGACTATGACTATGGACATGGCAGAATTAGCCGGGCAGCGTAGCGCTGTGTTTGGTTTTCTGGCAAGGGTCTTTAGGAAAGAACTGACTTCCTCCCTAATGGATCGGATCAAGGACCCTGCTTTCGAGCAGGTCCTTTCCGACCTTGGGGTAAACCTTGGTAAGGAGTTTTATTCGCAAGCCAAGGAGGAGTTGATCGAAGACCTTGCAGTTGAATACACGCGTCTATTTCTCGGCCCAGGCAAGCATATATCACCTCACGAATCAGTCCATCATGAAAGAGATGATGGCAAGTGGGGACAGCTCTGGGGAAATTCCACTGTTGATGTGAAGAAGTTTGTTGAGACTTTAGGTCTCTCATACAAGGAAAGCGACACAAGCATACCGGACCACATCAGCGTGGAGATGGAGATGATGCAGAAGCTCATTGAGCGCGAACAGCAGGCATGGGGCGAAGACAAATTGGAAGAAGCCCTTTACTGCCTCAAGGCTGAGCAGATGTTCGTGGAAGACCATCTGATCAAATGGATCCCTAAGTTTTGCGACAAGGTGGAAGATGAGGCCGAGATGACCTTCTATCGTGAGATGGCAAAGGTTACCCGAAGCTTCATCGAGCTGGAAAAGGGAAGCTTAGACTCGTACATTTCAGAAAACATGGCCTCGGCTTAGAAAGCTTGAAAGGGTAAAGAGATATGACCGTGAATGGGACGTCCTTTGATTTTGATTTGTTGCTAAAGGAATCCGTAAGGATTCACGGTCATATCTGCCCTGGCCAGGTGCTTGGTGTCAGAATGGCCATGAAAGGCCTTGAGCAAGTGGGGATCAATGACCCAAGAGGAGAGGACAGAAAAAAACTTTACCTCTTTGTTGAGATCGACAGGTGTGCAACCGATGCCCTTCAGTCGGTCACTGGTTGCAGCCTTGGAAAGAGGTCCATGCGGTTTGTGGATTACGGCAAAATGGCTGCCACATTTTTCAATTTAAGCACTGACAGGGCTGTGAGGGTTTTTGCAAGGGAAGAGGCCAGGGAGAAGGCAAAGGATTATTTTCCTGAGATCAAGGACAAGTACCAGTGCCAGTTAGAAGCCTATAAAGTTATGTCTGATGAAGAACTTTTCCTTATAAATAACGTAACCATAAGTATTGCACCCGAGGACATGCCGGGCAGGCCCCATGGAAGGGTCAGATGCACTATATGCGACGAGTACGTACAGGACAAAAGGGAAGTGCTTACAAGTGGCAAGGTCCTGTGCCGAGCCTGCGCCAATGGAAGGTATTACGGAATTGAAAACGACCTTGATGGTTAACGACATAGTTATTCCTTTGGACGATTTTACTCAGGCATTTCTCTGCAATGTGCTGAGGGGGATGGCTGTGACCCTTGGAAGCAGAAGCAGTGATGTGGGGTTCAATATTGACATCAACGAGCTGACCCTGTGCTCGGATGATTCGAATATAGAGGTAAAAGACGAGTTCATGCGACTAATGATAGTAGGCACCATAAGAGGAATGTTGTCATCAATAAAAGGTGTTGTCTGGCTCGAAAAGGTCACTTTGACAACAAGGGAATAATTTTTTTATTCATCTCGTTATGCAGTATTGTCGCAACGATTTTAGAAACGTTTCATTGACCCTGATGAAGCGAAGGGAGGGCATTTTATGCAAGTCAGATCAAAGTTGTGGATAGAGGTTAACGGTGAGCCTGTATTCGGCAGGGGACGGCGCTTTCTACTGGAGGCAATTGACAAGCATGGCTCAATTAATCAGGCTGCGCAAGAGATAAACATCTCCTATCGCAAGGCATGGGGCTACATAGCCGCCATGGAGGAGAGGTTGGGCCTTAAACTGGTTGACAGCCAGACTGGTGGAAGAAATGGCGGCGGCACGGTCCTGACCACCGAGGGCAGAGAATTTATCCAGATGTACGGAAAAATGGAAGAAGGCATAAGGGAGATCGTTGACGAACAATTTTCAAATGCTTTCGATAGCCTTCTTGCGATGAGCGTCAGTGTAAAGTCGAGATGACATGTATGTGGAAATCTCAACAGCGCAGCATGAATACAAAAATAGGGGCTTTATAGGAATAAAAATGCTGCAATAAGATATGGGAGGAAACCATGTGTGATACTGAACGTACAAAAGCCTCATTAGGGTCGGACCTTGAGACCATAGCCGTTGCCGAGGCTGTTGGCTCTGTACTAGCCCACGATATCACTGAGATAAGGCAGGGTGAATTCAAGGGCAGGGCATTCAGGAAGGGCCATATCATAAAGGATGAGGATATCGGTCATCTTCAGCGGCTCGGCAAAGAGCACCTGTTTGTCATGAAAGTGGCCGAGGACGAGATGCACGAGAACGACGCGGCCTTTGCGCTTTCAAATGCACTTATGGGCGAGGGAGTTGCCATACAAGGTGATCCAATGG
>SDBV01000119.1_pt1 | contig 92725 bp, 77 predicted proteins | sample 2277081 | NCBI WGS metagenome assembly SDBV01 (sample SAMN10402039, study PRJNA504765) | marine sediment metagenome | isolation source: marine sediment core GS10_PC15, 223 cmbsf | place: Arctic Ocean: Southern Knipovich Ridge | collected 2010
TACGACAAGGTCAGCGGGACGGCGGAATTCACTTTCGACGTTCACCTTCCGCAGATGGCCCATGCGCGCATCCTCAGGTCGCCCCATCCGCACGCGCAGATCAAACGCATCAGAACCAGCCGCGCGGAGGCGCTGCCGGGAGTACTCGCGGTGATTACCAGGGAGAACACGCCGAAAACCCCGTGGTACGGCGACACATTCATCTTCAACCCGCACTCGCGCTACATCGGCGACGAAGTCGCCTGCGTCGCGGCCGAGACGGAGGAGATCGCCGAGGAGGCGTTACGGCTGATCGAAGTCGACTGCGAGATCCTGCCCTTCGTCACCGATCCGGTCAAGGCGGCCGAAGGCGCAATCCCGCCTTTCCACGAAGCCGGACATCTGCTCTACGGCAAGGCGGAGGAGTACCAGCGCGGCGATATCGATGCAGGGTTCGCCGGGGCGGATGTGATGGTCGAGGACAGCTTCACCACGCAGGTTGCGGTCCACAACACGATGGAGCCCCACTGCAGCGTCGTCAACTGGGAGGGGAACAAGCTGAAGGTCTGGGACTCGACGCAGGGGATCTACCATGTTCGCGATCAGCTCGCCGAATTCTTCAAGCTCCCTTCGAGCAACGTGCAGGTGACCACACGCTACATGGGGGGCGGGTTCGGCAGCAAACTTCGCGCCGGCAAGCACACGGTGATGGCGGCGTTGCTCTCCAGAAGGATCGGACGGCCGGTACGAATCGCACTCGATCGCCGCGAGCAGAACCTCTCGGCGGGCAACCGGCCCGATTCGATCCAGCGGCTGAAGATCGGCGCGAAAAGCGACGGGACCTTGACCGCGATGAGCTTTTCAGCCCTGGGGTCGAGCGGTGCCTATTCAGCTTCGTCGAGGTGCTTCTGGCCCTTTATGACGATGTACAAATGTGAGAACGTCAGTGTCGAGCAGCGATCCGCATTCACGAACCTCGGCAAGGGCGCGCCCTTCCGCGCGCCCGGCCATCCACAGGGAACCTTCGCACTCGACTCGATCCTCGACGAGCTGGCGGAGAAGATCGGGATAGACCCGCTGGACCTTCGTCTCAAGAACTACGCGGAGATCGACCAGGTCAGCGGCCAACCCTACACCTCCAAGAAACTGCGCGAGGCATACAAGCAGGGGGCGAGGCGATTCGGCTGGAGGGCGAAATTCAGGCCTCCCGGTTCGGACAAGGGGCCGGTCAAGCGCGGAGTCGGCCTCGCCTCGCAAATCTGGTGGGGCGGCGGCGGACCTCCCGCCGGGGTCACGGTGAAGCTGAACCGCGACGGCAGTGTGAGCGCCATCGCCGGGAGCCAGGACCTCGGCACCGGTACCTGCACCTTCATCGCGCAGATTGTCGCCGAGGCGCTTGAGATTCCGGTTCAGCGGGTGGAGGTGACGCTCGGGAAAACCGCGGTCGGCCCCTATTGCCCATCCAGCGGCGGCAGCGTAACCGCGCCCTCAGTCGCGCCTGCGGCTAATGATGCAGCGATGCAGGTTCGCGACACCCTGATCGAGGGAGCCGCCGCAATCCTCGAGGCGCCGAAGGAGAAACTGGTCTACAGGGACGGAACGATCAGCGTCGGGGGCGACAGCGGCAGACGGCTGACCATCGGCGAGGTGATCGGCGAGATGCGCGAACAGACCATCGTGCGCACCGGCCTGCGTGCAGCGAACCCCGAGGGTTATATGATCCAGACTTTCGGAGTGCAGTTCGCCGAGGTCGAAGTCGATACGATGACCGGCAAGGTGCGGGTGATCAAAATCGTCGCCGCGCATGACGTCGGGCGCACGCTGAACCGAAAGCTGCTCGAGAACCAGTTCGAGGGCGGGATTATCATGGGCATCAGCCTCGCGCTGCTCGAGGAACGGATAGTCGACGAGTACACCGGTAAAGTGCTGACGACGAACCTGCACGACTACAAGCTACCGACCGTACTCGACACGCCGGAGATCGAGACGATTGTCGTCGACAACCACGACACGACGGCCAACAGCCTCGGGGTCAAGGGGGTCGGCGAGCCGCCGATCATTCCGACCGCGGGCGCAATCGCCAACGCTGTCTATAACGCAATCGGCGTACGGATCAGGAGCCTGCCGATCACCCCGGACAAAGTGCTGACGGCGTTGCAGGCGTAGAGTTCATAATTGAACCGGTCCGGGATCGATACTTGACATAACATGCGGAACAGACAATGAACAATTTTGCATATCTCCAGCCGAAGAGCCTGGCGGAAGCCTCGAAATGGCTAAGCGAAGGCAGGGGCCATGCGCTGCCCAACGGCGGCGGGACGGACCTGCTCGACCTGATCAAGGAGGGTATCGAGCAGCCGGAGTACCTGGTCAACCTGAAGAATGTACCCGGCCTCGACCGGATCGAGTACAGGAAGGGCAAGGGGCTGCGTATAGGGGCGCTTGCGAAGATCGCCGAGATCGCCGGGCATCCCGACGTTCGCGGGAAGTTCGCCGCGCTCGCCGAGGCCGCCGGACAGGTGGGCTCGCCCCAACTGCGCAACGTCGGAACCATCGGCGGCAACCTCTGCCAACGCCCGCGCTGCTGGTACTTCCGCGGCGACTTTGACTGCATTCGCAAGGGCGGCGACCTCTGCTTCGCCACCGACGGGCAAAACCGTGCGCACTGCATCATCGGCGGCGGACCCTGCTTCATCGTCCACCCCTCCGACACGGCGGTTGCGCTGACAACACTCGGTGCCTCGGTGAAGATCCAGTCGGCGGATTCGACGCGGGAGGTCGCGCTCAGGGACTTCTTCGTCCTGCCCGAAGTCGATCCCACCCACGAAACGATCCTCGAGCCGGGCGAGATCCTGACCGGGATAATTGTGCCGGAACCGGCCAGGGGGGCGGTCAGCGGGTACACAAAGTTCACGATGCGCGATGTCTGGGACTTTGCGATTGTCAGCGTCGCGGCGGTATTGGTAATGGACGGGAAAAAGAGGGTCGCCTCGGGCAATGTCGCGCTCGGCGGGGTTGCGCCGGTCCCCTGGATCGAGCGGGAGGCGGGCGCAATGCTCGCCGGTATGACGGTCACCGAAGAGAACCTCAAGGCGCTGGCGAACGCGACTCTGAAGGACGCCTACCCGCTCGACAAGAACGAGTACAAGCTGCCGCTGGCGAGGAATTTGATCAGGAGGCTGATCGGAGAATTGACCGCTTGAGGATCAACTGGCATCGACATACCACAATGGCGGGATGAAGGGAGTTCCTTGTCTCACGGATGAAACCCGGGACTACCCGGCTGTGCCAAGGCTACGCCGAGGCGAGAAGTCCCGGGCCACCCGTCCTACCAGTTGCTATTACATTGGAGCCGGGTCCGGAGGTCCGCCCTACCGGCTACATCTACTACATCTGCTGCCTTTCCCCATCCAAACACGGCCGGGCTATATCCATTCCATTGGAGCAGAAAAGCGGCGCCGGACATATCGCCCGACACCGCTTCATTCACCGTAGAATTCCGTTCAGTTTGTCCCTGGAATACGGTGATTCCAGGCTACATACTGTTGAATTCCATTCAGGCTGCATACTATTTCAACAGGATCATCTTCTTCGAGTCGCCATACCTGCCCGATTCGATCCGGTAGAAATAGACGCCGCTTGCAAGCATGGACGCGTCAAGCGTGAACTCGTATGCGCCCGCGTTCAGCTGACCAAGCTCGCTGCGAAGAACTTCCTGTCCCTGAAGGTTGTAGACTCTGAGCACCGTCTCGCCCGTCTCCGGGATGGTGAAGGAGATGTTGGTTGTCGGGTTGAACGGGTTAGGATAGTTCTGCTTCAGGCTGAAGCTTTCAGGAACAGCGGCCATCGGCACCTCGCGTACATTGAGCAGAATTTCGATGTACGGATCATAGAGGGTGCCATTCGTTCCGAAGGTGTCGAGCACCGCTATCTCGGTCAATTCCTTGTCCATGTTGAGCTCATGGTTCTCGGCAAATCCCGCTTCCACATCGAGCCCGTTCAGGCCGTACTTGTACTCCTGCCTGGTCATCGACGGTGGAGGTGGCAAAAGTGCGGTCGATCTCAACGATCGGCCGCTTCGCCCGTACTACGACCACCTCGCCTTCAAGGATCTGCTCCTCAAGCTCAATATCGATCTTCGTCGTCTGATCGACCCTAACACGGATCTCGATGATCGTCTGGTTGGCGTAGCCGACCGCAGAGACGGTCAAAGTATAGACGCCGGGAGGGATATTGAGGATGTAATAGAACCCATCGAGGTCGGTGGCGGTGCCGAGCCTTGTCCCCTCGAGGAGGAGGTTCACCCCAATTACGGGTTCCCCCGTGGATGCATCGGTCACGCTGCCGGCGATCTTGCCGGCGGTTCCCGCATTAACAATCGAGGGGAGAACGATCAGGATGAGAGAAAACACGACGGCTAAAAGTTTGCGGAAGATCATATCGAAGCTCGTATTTATAGTCGTGAAGCGAGCGACAGCGGGATGGGCAACGAAATAAACACTTTATCCTGTCCCGCAATCGATACGCCTCGAGGGCTTTCAAGATACGGAATCAGCGAGATTTGCGCCTAACGTAACTGTTGTCTTTGGTAAAATCAAGAGAAAGAAATCCTGAAATTATTCCGTCGCCTCAAGCAATTCACCGGCTCTTTCCCAGGATCATGCCAATTGCTTACGACTAAATTGATGTGTAAAATGGCAGATCATAATCAGAATCGATATAAGCCGAGGGGAAACCATGTGGAGCGAACTGATCATGCTCAAGCCGCTGGCTCTTGGAGCCGGTCTTCTGGCGCTGACTACAATTGCCGTTTTTTCCGCAAGCGCGCTTGCCGGGTCCTTGCCTCTCGATCCGAAGGCCGATCCGGGCGCGGTAGTCATCTCCGGACAGGCCCGTTTCACCCTACTCACCCCCTCGATGGTGCGCATTGAATGGTCGCCCGAGAGCGGTTTCGAGGATCGCGCGTCTTTCGCATTCATCAACAGGCGAATGCCGGTGCCGGATTATTCCACGCGGCACGAGGAGGGCTGGCTGGTCATCGAAACGGACGAACTGGTGCTCCGCTACAGGGAGGGAAGCGGCGCTTTCGACGCCGAGAACCTCACTATCCGTCTGAAATCGGAGACGACACCGGTAACCTGGCACGCGGGTATGAAAGACACCGGCAACCTCGGCGGCACGGTCAGGACGCTCGACCAGGTCTCCGGCGCGACACCGCTCGAACCCGGCCTGGTCTCACGCGACGGCTGGGTGCTGGTCGACGACTCGCAAACCCTGCTCTTCGACGACGGCACCCCCCCTTGGGCGACGGTGCGCGAAGGCGTTGAGGCGGTCGATTGGTATTTCCTTGGTTACGGCCATGATTATACCCGGGCCCTGAAAGATTACACCCTCGTCACCGGAAGCATCCCCCTTCCCCCCCACTGGAGTTTCGGAGCCTGGTGGTCGCGTTACTGGGCTTACACCGACGAGGAACTGAAAGACCTGGTGAGGCAATACCGTGAGCACGACGTGCCGCTGGACGTGCTGGTCATCGACATGGACTGGCACCTCGAGGGCTGGACCGGTTACACCTGGAACCGGGACTATTTTCCCGACCCCAAGGGCTTCCTCGACTGGTGCCATGACCAGGGCCTGCACGTGACCCTCAACCTTCATCCACACGACGGCGTTCGTAGCCACGAAGCCGCCTTCCCCGCGTTCGCCAAGGCGATGGGACTCAATCCCGATTCGGTGGATCATATCCCCTTCGACATCGCCGATCCGCGTTACATGGACGTTTACTTCCGATACCTGCATTACCCGCTCGAAAGGCAGGGAGTCGATTTCTGGTGGATCGACTGGCAACAGGGCGAAGCATCCAAAATTTCCGGCCTAGACCCGCTTTTCTGGCTAAATCACCTTCACTGGTCCGACATGGAGCGCAACCCGAAGCGCAAGGGGCTGCGACCGATGATTTTCAGCCGCTGGGGAGGGCCGGGCACACACCGTTACCAGATCGGCTTTTCCGGCGACACACACAGCGTCTGGGCCTCGCTCGCGTTCCAACCCTATTTTACCGCTACCGCCGGAAACATATGCTATCCATACTGGAGCCACGACATCGGCGGTCACATATACGGTCCGGTCGAGGACGAACTCTACGCCCGCTGGATCCAGTTTGCAGCGCTCAACCCACTCCTGCGCACACATTCGACTAAAAACCCGAAGGCGGAACGGAGGATATGGGCTTTCCCACCCGAGATCTTTGCAACCGCCCGCGAGGCGTTTCACCTACGCTACAAGCTTGTTCCTTATATATATATGACCGCCCGTCAAACACACGACGAGGCCCTTCCGCTACTCCGTCCGCTCTACTACGAATGGCCCGAACTGGACGAGGCTTACGCGAATCCGGGAGAATACCTCTTCGGCGACCGGATGCTTGTCGCCCCGGTCGCTGAACCGAGGGACAGGGACAGCAGGTGCGCGGTGACCGAAGTCTGGCTGCCGCCCGGCCGGTGGCACCACTGGTTCAGCGGGCGAGTCTACGCGGGACCCGGCAAGGTCACCCTGATGTCGCCGTTGAGCGAGATTCCGCTCTTCGTCCGTGCGGGCGCAATAATCCCAATGATGCCGAAGAGTGAGCGCATCGGCGACAAGCCACCCGTTTCGATAGAATTTCACGTTTTCCCGGGCGACAGCGGTACGCTGAGATTCTACGAGGACGATGGTATCAGTACGGGATACGAGAAGGGCGAATTTTCGATCATCCAGTTGGAGTCAAAACGCGACGGGAACAGTGTCCGGGTGACCATCGGAGCGGTCGAGGGCGGCTTCAAGGGAATGAGAAAGAAGCGCGACTGCCGGATCATCCTGCACGACATCTGGCCTGTTTCATCGGTCCTCGCAAGCAATAATCCGCTGCCCGAACTCAAGGCGGCCGGCGACAAGGACGGTAAGGGGTGGTGGTACGACGCCGGGAATTTCAGCGTCGTCGTGCAACTGCCCGGGCGAAAATCGAAAACGGCGACCAAAATCAATTTCGAGCTTTCGCCCGAAAACGAATCATCGCTTCGGAACGGCTTGCGCGGGCGTTTCTCGCTGCTTGAAGAACTGGCGCGTTCGCACGGGGAGCCGGGACGGGAAGTAACCGCCGGACTGCAGGAACTCCGTGAAGAGATAGCGCTGAATTCGGCGGGTGAATCCGTGACCGCAGGAAACCTCGCCGATGGTGTGGATGCCAAATTGGCCTCGCTCACCGAAAGCCTGATCGAAGCCGACGCGGAACCGGCAACAATCAGGGAGAGGGTGCTCCGCCTCTTCGGATTGACGAAAAAACTGACGGTCACCTTGTCCGGCGAGGACACGTTCACCGCGACCACGGCCATACGGCTGCTCGAACCGGCCGAAGGGATCTCCGCGCGAATAACATATGACTGTCCGGCGAATATGGCCGTCACCCGTGAGGCGGAGAAGAGATTCCTGGCGGTTACCGCCGGCGACCCGCTGAACCTCAATGCAGCGTTCAGGTCGGACAGCGTGCTGCAGACGACCATTATTCGCTCGGAGCTGACACTGCGCACGCCGATCGGCGCGATCGAAATGCCGATTGAACAGATACTGCTGCCCTCGATCAATTCCTGGTGGATCCTCGGACTCTTCGACAACCCCTTCGAAATACAGCTCGAGACCGTCTTCCCGCCGGAGCTGAAAATCGAATTCGACGGGGAGTACACGGGCAAGGGCGGAAAGCGCATCGGCTGGAAAAAGGCAGTGCGCGAACTCGAGCCGGATACAAACCTGCATGAAGAGTTCTTCCTGGATTTCAACGAACTCTTCGGCAAGACCATGAACGCCGTGGCCTATGCGCTTACATACATCGACTCTCCCGAAGAACTCGACGCCATCCTGGTAATCGGCAGCGACGACGGCGTTGTTATCTGGCTCAACGACGAGGAGATACACCGTTATTCGGTCGGACGGCCATACACGCCGAAGGAAGATCATGTCGAGCTGTACCTGCGGAAAGGACGAAACAAGTTGCTTGTGAAAATCGGGCAGGGGCGCGGCGGTTGGGGCTTTTGCGCTCATCTCGAGGATGGCGATGGGAATCCGCTTACCGTCGTAAGCGCCGGACTCAAGCCCTGAAAAGCCTTCCTCATACATGCTGCGTGCAGAAGCGAAATGAAACCCGGGACTAACCGGCTTCGAATGCAGCTACGCCGTGGCGAGAAGTCACGGGCCACACGTCCGCCTCTCGTGAAATATCCGGGCTATGTTCAATCGCCCGCGGCCCTCAGCGGAAAGCGAATCGTATCCCTGATCCAGCGCGGTTTCTCGTCGGTGAAACTCACCTTAATATTCATGTCCACGCTTTGAGCACCGCCCCCCTGCAACTTCCCGGCGGCGATTTCGCCAACCCAAAGCGGCGCGGATCTGCGCCACTGCCCGCTATTTGAATAATTCGCCCAACCGACCCGCTCACCTGGCGCGAGGACGAACGGCGAGTCACCGGGCACGGGTCCGGTAGCCCCGTTCCAGTATGTGTTCACAAACAATTCACCGGCGGAGGAAATCTCGATCTCCAGCGGGAGATCAATCGGGTTCATCAACGATTCGAGCCCGATTTCCGATACCGGCTCCGGTTTCCCGCCTCCACCGGAAGAAAAAACCCCGCCGTCAACCAGGCTCAGGCTTTCATCCGACCGGAGGTTGGCGATCATCGTCGACACAGACTGAATCCTGTCCATGCTGGCCCGGGGAGTAAATTCGAGTGATTCGCCGGTCTCGACATCATAAAGGTTTACAGCGGTGAAAGTATCGCCATCCAGGGTCAACACCGCGAATTGATGCGACCCGCCCGAATTCCTGTCGCAATCCTTGACACTCCCCCCGGTGGCGCCGATCACCATGTAACGGATACCATCAATCGTCCCTTCGTCCTGATCATAGTGGAAATGCCCGGCAACGACTCCGGCGACCGGATATTCCCTGAGAAGCCGGTGAACCTTCGACCAGTTCGACCAGGCATACCACTGCGGCTGGTGGATCACGACGACTATTCCCCTGTCGCTCTTATGTGATCGAAGGTCGCTTTCCAGCCATTCGATCTGCTCGTCCGACATCCGGTTCAGGAAAATCGAGCCCCACCGGGGATCGGTGTGGAGATTCTCGAGGGCGTACAGAAAAACAAAGTGATAACCTTGGAAATCATAGCTGTAGTAGAGGTTGTCTTCAAGCGGCAGACCGGCCTCGGCCCCGAGCCGCATGAACCACCCCTCCCGTGAACGGTCCGCGGAGCGGGGCGCATATCCCGGGGGATTGACCTCATGATCCCCCGCCGCGATCAGCCAGGGCGAGGGCAGGCGGTTCATGATTCCCACCGCGCGGTCGAAGTTCGACCTGTAGTCCTCGAAGAAAGCGATACCCTTGACGCTCTCCACCATGTCGCCGACATGGAGCACGATATCAGGTTGAAAAGCCGAGAGACCGGATACCGCCTTTTCCATTACCTCGTAGGCTTGATCGAGGTCGTGGGTCCCGGTCTGGTCGCCGATGATCCCGATAACCAGCGGTTCCTCAGCGTGCCGGCCTGCGCAGCCCGGCAAAAACAGAAGAACCGCGGCGAGCACGGCCGGAGCCGTGTTCTTCATCGTCTTCGCGAAAATTCCGTTCATCAGAGCCACCTCGCTCTGCAGACCGTGCACTTCCGGAAAGATGGGTGCACGGGCAGCCGGTTTCAGCGGCGGGCCGGTGCGATGCGGGGCGAACCTATCCGATCAGTCTGTCCATGTTCGCGAGAAGGACCGCCAAAGATCCAAAACCGACAGTGCCGTACCAGGCCCAGAATATCGGTTCCCTGAAGAAGATCACCGATGCGACGGCCCCTGACAGGATGGTGATCATCCCGCTGATGGTGAAGACCAGCGCGGCGGGCAGCACCATGCAGACCTTGAGCAACAGCAGCCCCGAGATCGAGCCGCAGGCGGCGAGCAGCCCAAGCCATACCAGGTCGCCCGCGCGGTCCGGTTTCGCCCTCTGGAGCCAGGCGGTCAGCCCGGAGAACAGGGCCAACCCGAGGTACATGATGAAATAGATGGGGGTCACGTACTCCGCCAGCCAAGTCGTCTCGGAACCCGGAGCCACGGTCCGAGTGCCCAAGTCCTTGATTACGATGAAGACCAGGCTGTTGCCGATCAACACCAGGACAAGAAGGCCCGCATAAATCAGCTTTGTGTTGATATCGCGCTCCGTGGTTTGAGCCGAAGCCTCTGCTTTTCCCTGCCCCACCATGTTAGATGCGAAAATCACACAGAGCACACCTGCGGCCAAAGCCGTTAATTGCCATGATGTTACGGATTCGGAGAACACCACCGCGGCATAGATGACCACGGGAAGGAAGGTCAGGTTCATCGCCGACCACAGCGGGGAGAGCGGACCCCTGGCGAGGCAGACCCTCACCAGGTGCATCGCGCCGATCTGTCCGGCGGTCGTCAATAGCGCCATGACGAAGACGAAGAGCGGCAGCTCGCCCAGAGCGCTCCAATCCATCTGCGCGCCGAAGAAGATCGCTCCCGCGATTCCCATGCACATCGAAATATGCAGCGGGATCACTCCCCGCGTCTGGCCGATTCGGAAGGCGATACCGATCAGCGCAAGGCATATCCCGGAAAGAGCGGCCAGCAATACCAGTACTACGAAAGCAGTATCCATATCGGGCTCTCCGAATGCTTGATATACCCGTGGTCCCGATCATCCTGCCAGGTACTACAAATCCACTTCCTCCGGCAGACCCGCTCTTTCACTTCCGGCACCCAATCCACTCCCCGGCAGCCGCGCATTCACCGGCTCATCCCAACAAGATCGAATGATCGGTATAGAACAAACCCGCTACGCAGGCTGTCAGCAGACAGGCGAGAGTCGCCGCCAACAACGCCCTGAAACCAAGACGGGAGAGATCATTTATACGGTTGGGCGCCAGCGCAGATGTACCGCCGACGAAAATCGCCAGGGAAGCCACATGTGCAAACCCGGTGAGCGCATAGGTCGTGATAACGATTGATCGCGGCGACAGGCCTGCGGCGGAATCAATAAGACGGGCGAGATCCTGGAAGGCGATTACCTCGGTAACAACCACGCGTTCACCGATTATCCGCGCTATCGCCACCGCATCCTGGAGCGGTATGCCGATAATGACGGTGAAGGGATAAAACAGGTAACCGAGCAATCCCTTCAAGGTCCAATCGATGTTGATGTTCAAAAGACCGTTGAGCGGCGTGCCGAGGAGCACCAGTACCTTATCAGCCAGGGCGACAATCCCCAGAAAAGCGAGCAACAGGGCCACGATACCGATAACAAGTTTCATCCCCGCATTCGCCCCGTTGATGATCGCTGCGAAGAGATTGCTCTCCTTTTCGTAGACCGGCTTTACACTTATTCCAAGTGTCTCCGGGCTTTCCGACTCGGGGAAGATAATTTTCGACATGATTATCGCCGCCGGAGCGTTCATGATCGAAGCGGAAACCAGGTGCCCCGCAATCGTGGGGAAATTGCTCTTCAGCATAAAGATGTAGACGGCGAGCATGCTCGATGCCACGGTGGCCATCCCGGCCGTCAAGATCGTACACAGTTCCGACCTGGTCATCTTCCGCAGGTAGGGTTTGATGACCAGCGCCGACTCGATCCCGACGAATATGTTCGAGGAGGTACAGAGGGCTTCGGCACCGCTGATACGCATCAGCTTTACGAATACATAGGCGAAACCCCGGATGATCCAGCTCATCACGCCCAGGTAATACAACATAGCCACCAGCGCCGCAAAAAAGACGACGGTCGGGAGCGCCTGAAAGGCGAGGATAAATCCCAGCGAGGGTTGCCCTGCGGCATCGGTGGTTCCCGGTCCCGCCGCCAACCTTCCGAAGACGAATTCCGTCCCGGCGGAGGCGCTGTCGAGAACCGAAATAACCACATCGTTGATAAACAGGAAGACGCCGGACCCGGCGGGTACAACGAAAATGAAGAAGGCAAAACATAGCTGGAAACAAAGTCCCCAACCGATCACCCGCCAGTTGACCACCCTGCGGTTGTGCGATAACAGCCATGCGAATCCGAGCAGAATCGGGATCCCGGCCATGTTTACGAGAAAATGCATGATCTCAGATCTCTCCCCTTAGGTCCTCATCAATCCTGATGTCGTCCACCGCCATTTTTTCCCTGACAACCAGTTCATCGATCTCGACCGGAACCTTGTAGACTTTCGGTTCGAGACGTCTGGAGGCAAGGATGTGATGCATGCTCGCCAACTGCAGGGAAAAGGACATGTCCATGATCTCCGCCGGGTGCCCCAACCCTCCGGCGATGTTGATTATGCTTCCCTTCGCCAACAGGTACAGGCGCTTACCCGAGGGCATCACGAATTCCTCGATCTCGTCGCGTACCGTCGAAACCGATTCAGCGGTGCGATGGAGGCCGGGAACGTCGATCTCGTACCCGAAGTGCCCGGCATTGGCGAGGAAAGCGCCCTCCTTCATCTCGGCCATGTGCTCAAGCCGGATGACGTTCTCCTCCCCCGTGCAGGTGACGAAAAAGTCACCGAGCGGCGCAGCTTGACGGATCGGCATCACCCGGAAGCCCTCCATTCTCGCCTCCCACGCCTTCCAGGGATCGATCTCGGTGACGATGACCTCCGCGCCGAGCCCGGCGGCGCGCTTGGCGACGCCCCGGCCGACCCAGCCATAGCCGACGGAGACCACCGTTTTCCCGACCACGTTCAGGTTGGTGAGGTGCATGATCGCCGTCCAGGTGGACTGGCCGGTGCCGTGACAGTTATCAAACAGGAATTTCGAACGGGCGTCGTTGATGGCAATAGCGGGGAAACGCAGCTGGCCGCGTTGAGCCTTCTCCTTCAGGCGGGCGACCCCGGTCGTCGTCTCCTCGCAGATGCCCTTGAGGTCGGCGGCGTACTCCGGGTGACGGTGAAGGTACTCGCAGACGTCGCCGCCGTCATCGACGACCGCGTGCGGTTTGCCGGCAACGATGGCGCGAACGAAGGACTCATATTCCTCTTCGGAAGCGCCGTGCCGGGCATAGACGTGGATTCCGTTTTTCGCCAGCGCCGCGCAGACGTCATCCTTGGCGGAGTCGGGATTGCTGCTGGTGATCCATACCTCCGCGCCGAGTTGCCGGATCACGGTCGCAAGGTAGGCGGTCTTCGCTTCAAGGTGGATGCAGATCGCCACCCTCTTTCCATCGAATACGCCGTCCCCGGAGAACCTCTCGCGCAAACCATTGAGCACGTTCATCCAACGGGCGACCCAATCGATCTTCTGCTGACCTGCCGGGGCAAGATCAATGTTTTCAACCAGATACGGGTCTACCGTCATGGATACTCCTGAGGTGTATCTACAGCGCCGAGAAACAGCTTTTCGCCGGATTCGTAGACCCCGGCCTACGACCTTGTCGTCAGGTCACATCCCGAAGGGTCGGGACAAGACCCGACGAAACTGAAAAATACAGAGACCGCCCTTGCGTCAAGTTGTATCCCGGAATCTCGATTCCGGGAAAATCATTTATCACCGTGCCCGGACGGCCCCTGAAGCAATAATCAGTAGCTGGTTTTCATCGCCAGCGCCGACGGGCTGTCGCCGACGTTGAAGGTCTCGAGAACCGTGCCCTCCGAGTCGAGCTCGATTACTTGATCATCATCCCAGACCGAAACGAAGACATTGCCTTCCGGGCCGACCAGCAGCCCCGATCCGCCCTTGCCGAGGAAGTAATCGGTCTCGTCAAAGACCATCGCCTGGGTAGCGGTGTTGTAGACAAGGCAGCCCATGCCCCAGACGCCGAGGTAGGCGAGGTTGTCGCCTTCGGAGATGCCGATGCTTCCCGGTGAGCCTCCGGTTTCGATGGTATCCGTCACGGTGTTGGTGGCCGGATCGATGATGTGAATCTCTCCGGAAACGGTGGCTCCCCAGTCCCCTGTGCAGACGACGTGGATCGTTCCATCCGGCGCCTCGGCAAGCGATTGCGGATTCGTTCCGACGTCAATCGTAGTGGTTACTGTCGCTGCCGCGGCATCGATGACGGTTACGGTTCCCGGGCCGTAGGAGTAGGTCTCCCCGTCATAAGCGGTATTCGAGGCATAGACAACGCCATCCTTGATGCAGATTCCCGTTGTTCCAATCCCGGCGTCGATTTCAGTCGTCACGGTCTTGGTCGAGAGATTAACTTTAAGGACTTTTCCCGATACGGAACATGAGACGAAAACGGTGTTGTCGTCATAGAAGACCATGTTCATCGGGTTGTTGCCGGCCCCCAGGTCGACGGGTGTTTCGGTCTCCCATGTGTCCGCGTCAAAAATCATGATGTTGTTCGATCCGGAGTTGACGCAGTAGACCATACCGTCGTGGTAGACAAGCTGGTTCGGCCAGGTGCCGACAATAACGACATCATTGGTAACATCCCCCGTCTCCAGGTCGATGACCGAGATGCTCGTGGCGGCGGAATTGAGTACATAGACCGCCTCTGCGGTTTCAGGTGGAGTGACTCCATTATCCGGCTCATCCTCTCCACAACCAACGAAGGAGAAAACCGCCAGCGATAACAGCATCACCACCAATGCTAACTTCTTCATCTTTGCCTCCTATCAGGTTATCAGGTTAGTTGAAAAATGGTTTCATCCTCTCTTCTATTTTAGATCGATACACCCAAGGTGACTCTGAATTCACGTCCGGGAATAGGCTGGTGCTCAATAATCTGGAAACGGTGATCAACGATGTTTTTCACCTGGAATGACATGGTGAAGCCCATGCCGTCAAACTCAGGCATTATTGAAATTGTGAGATCCGATACACCGTAAGGATTCAAATAGACAGTATTGGCCGGGTTGACATAGCTGCGGCTTACATAGGAATACCTGTAGATAAGCGTATAAATATCCCAATGAAACCTGGCCGAAGCTTTCACCGTGTCCCGGGGCCGGTAGACAAGCGTCTTTCCGTGCCTATTCACATCCGGCGAGAGGTTGAGAGCCTCGAGATAGGTATAGTTGCAATTGATGGAGAAGATGTCCTCCACCAGGTAGAAGGAGAGGCTGGTCTCCCACCCCGACAGTTTCGCCTCATGGACATTTTCGGGAGTCCACTTGCCCGGCGGGGTGCTCTGCCAGATGATGAGGTCCCTCATCCTGTTTTCAAAGTAAGTCGCATCGAAAGCGATTCCATTTAGAGCCGGATAACGCATTCGAAATCCGACATCCCAATCAACCCCGTACTCCGGCTGCAGATCCACGTTTCCTTTCGTCCAGGAGTCCTCGGGCCAGTACATGTCATCGAAGGTCGGCGCGCGGTAGCTGAACCCGGCGTTCCACTTCAACGCCGTTTTCAAGCCGGACCCGAAATTGGTCACACCCCCAATTTTGGGTGAAAAGTGCGTGCCGAAGTCGGAAAAATCGTCCAGACGCAGAGCGGGGATAACCGATATGGAGGTCATGTATGGGACAGCCTCAGGATGAAGGATAATCTCGCCCTGGAGAAAAGCGTATCGGGATACCCTGTCCGGACCCTCGGGAAATTTTGCGCTCTTCAACCAGTCATAACGGCCACCGACCCCGTAGATCAGGACAGCATCCGGGGTGAGCACGGTTTTCATCTGCGCTTCGCCGCCATAGGTTCCATTCCGGTAGCGACTGTCCGTTGGAACCAGCATTTCGTCGTTCTTGTACCGGCGCTTGCTGTAATGGGCATATGACTGAAGACGGAGATCATTGAGGAAGTTAATCACCCTGCCGTTGTAAATGCCGTTTAGCTGGTGGTTTTCATCCCACAGGCGGGCTTTAAAATAGGGCTGCTCGATGTCCCCGGGGCTGCCGCGTTCGCAGGTATAATACTTATAGGAGAAATTCAGATCACGCTGATCCAACGTATCCCCGAGCTGAAACTGAACCCGTGAAAAAAGGTCATGCGACGAGATATCGTTGTTCTGCTTGGTCTCGTCCCGCCCATATTGATCAGTGTAAGGAAAATCGCCTTCGCTCAACAGGCGTTTATAGGAGACCATCGCGGAGCTGTTGTTCATGTCGTACCGGGTCGAAGCTTCAAAGGATCTCGAATCATACGACCCGCCCATCACCTTCACCTTCCCCGACAATCCGCTCCTGTCCGCACTCTTATCGGTGATAATGTTTATCACCCCACCCACAGCATCGGCGCCGTACATCGCCGAGTTCCCACCTCGTACTATCTCGATGCGTTCCACGCCCTCAACGGAGATCGAACTGAAATCAACCACTCCGCTCTGGGCGTTGTTCAACCGCTGGCCGTCGAGCAGGACCAACACCTGCTCCGAACTCGATCCGCGGAGCGAGATCGTCTTGACGCCCCCGATGCCGCCATAATCCTTGATGTATACCCCCTGCACGTCATCGAGGACTTCCGCCAGGTTCTGCGGGTTTTCCAGTTCGATCATTTCCGCGCTGACCACATCGACGGATGACGGCACTTCGCTGACCAGCGAGTTTCCACGAGTGGCCGTAACCGTAACCTCCTCCTTCATGGAGAGCGTCCTCGGGACAAGGGTGAAATTCTCTTCGCCCGTTTCTCCGGCAATTATCGTGAGCGTAAGGTCCTTGACAGTCTCATAGCCGATATAGCTGACGGTTACCAGGTAATCACCGGCGGGAATGCCGGTCAGCGCATAGTAACCCCCGGGACCGGCCTCCGCGCCGTACGAAGTGGACTGGAAATATACACACGCAGCGACCAAACCCTCGCCGGTGTTTTTATCGAGAATCCGTCCGATCAAAACGCCGGCGGTCTGACCGTAAAGCGGGTTGCAGAAGACCAGCAAGGCAACGATGATTTTCAAAACGAAACCGGTCATCAAAGAATTTCCTCATGCACGCAAATAAGCGCTATTGTACAGTCTTCCCCAGCGAAGCATCGCCGGGCTACAGCTTTTGCCGGGTTCGGAGATCCCCCGGCCTACTCCCCGGAACGCGGTGCTTCCGCGCTGCATTTTACTGCCGCCGCTTCCTCCCCGGAGCAAGTGCGAAGAGCGAAGCGGGATTTGACGGACAGATTCAGATATACAACCTGAGCGAAACCCTGTACTGCTGCCCCGGTTGAGCGGTGCCCATGACCCGCTGATAATCCTCGTCGAGGATATTGGTCACCTCGAACGTGGTGTTCCAGCCAAGATCAAAGAAATTGAAACCATAGCTGGCGTAACAATCGAGCAGCGAGAACTTCGGCAGCCATACGGTGTTAGCCGGTTTTGTATATCTTAGCCCCATATAGCTGTAAACCACACTGAATTCAAAATCCTCGAAATGAAGCGTGCCGGTCGCGGACAGCTTATTCTTCGGCCTGTAGATGATTAATTTATTATGGCGATTTGGATCGGGACCCTTATCCCGCGCTTCCATGTAGGTGTACTCCAGGTTCGCAGCGAAAAGGCCCTCGAGGATGCTCGCCGTCGTGGATGTTTCCACACCCCATGTAGCAGTCTCCGAAATGTTATTCGGCGTCCAGAGGTTGTTCAATTCAGGGTCCTGAGCCCAGAGTATCAGGTCGGTGACATCGTTCCTGAAGTAGTTTACGGCCGCGGAGAAACTGGAAGAACTCACCGGCACGCTGATGTTCAACCCGACATCGTAGTTAAAGCCGTATTCCGGCTTCAGATCAGGGTTGCCTATCGCAAAAGCATCGCGCGGCCAGTAAAGATCATTGAACGTCGGCGCACGGTATGACTCGGCTATATGCGATGCCAGCATCGTCGTAACGAATCCTTGATTGGTGACACTCAGGCTGAGCCTCGGGCTGAACTCCGAGTCGAAATCCGTCGGATTATCATAGCGCATGGCGAGCGCAACATCCCAGGCGGAAATCAATCCATCGGTAGTATTCGACACGGTAAACATAGTAAAAGCGCTGTGCGTATCACGGATCTCGTTGCCTACATTGGTGCTTTCGATTTCATCGTTTCTCAAAGAATAGCCATAAGACAAGGTAAACCATTCACCAAGGGTTCCAGATTGCGTGAGATCCACACCTACGGCGTAGTTCTTGTGGTCGCTGTGTACCGGAACCGTCCCCTCCGGGTTGTCAAACCTTGTTCGGACGTTGAGTAAGTAACACCGGACATCCAGGTTGTAGTCCCTGAACAGGCGCGCCCGGTTGTAGTTCAGGTTATAGGAGTAATTATCGAAGCGAATCCGTGCAAGAGTGGTCAGATGATCGGTCATGCCCGAAGTGCCGTTATCCGCGCTGTACAGGGAATATGAGCCCTGAAACGACTGCCCCTCGGCAATATCGTAGCCGACCTTGCCAAAGACAGTATGTGCCGATTCATTGTTGTTGATCATGTCAATGCGTCTATCATAAGGATCGGTATACTCGAAATCGCCGTCCCACAAATCCCTGCGATAGGATACAAGGTAATTGAACCTGTTCAACTTCATCGAATAGTTGAGGCTGCCTATCACCCTGTTCTGTGAACCAATCGTCGTCCGGGTGCTGATCGAGTACTGCTTCCCCTCAACCTGCTCCGATTTCGAGGTAATGACAATCACCCCGCCGACGGCATCGGCGCCGAACTGGGCGGAACGCCCGCCCCGAAGCAGTTCGACCGATTCTATGGTTTCAATCGATATGTTGCTGACGTTCACCCCGGTCCCGCCGGCCACATTCAACTTCTGGCCGTCCAGGATCACGACTACCTTCGAGGAGCTTACATCCCGGAGCATTACCTCCCCCTGGGCGTTGACGTAAACCCCGGTAATCGTTTTCAAGGCGTCCCCGACGCTCTCGCAGTTGAGTCTTTCAAAATCCACTTCGGTAAGTATCACCCTGGCAGTCTGCCGCTCCTGCGCGACCCTGGTGGAATCCTCTTCGGCGTAAGCAGCCATTGAAAAAACCAGCAACAACGACGCACAAACCGCGAAATATTTTTCAGATCTCATCCCGTTTCCCTCTCCTCCAGCTGCCGGAATGGTCCGGTAATGCCCGCATCCAGCCTACCCCTGCGAATTGTCCCGCGCGAGAACCAATTCCGCCAGGCGACGGGCATAATTGTCCAGGCCAAACTGATTGACCTCCTCGATCTTTTCCACCACGTTTCGAGGAAAAGCATCGATACCGGCATAGGCGCCCGCCATTGCACCGGCAATCGCACCAACCGTATCACAATCGCCCCCGATGTTCGCGGCCGCCTCGATGACGCGCATCGGATCGCCCCGGTAATAGACCACAAGGGCCATTGCGGCGGGCACCGACTCGGTTATCGCGACACCGGTCCCGATGTAGTTATAGATATCCTGCCATATCTCCTCTTCGGTCTTCTCCGCCCGAACAAGATCGAGGGCCCACTCGGTCCGGTGGCGCAGCGACGCCCCGCTCCAGCGTCCACCGCAACCCATGCCCCGTTCGATTCCGAAGAAATACGCGTCTATCATGTAGCTGGAGTCCGCCTTCTCCATCGCAGCGGCAATGGCGCAGGCGACCGCGGAGGCACCGGCGATGGCGATGTTCGTGTTGTGCGTCGGTTTGCAGACCTCGGCGACATCATCGACCACCGCCTCGAAATCACCGGGGTGGACAATGCCGACCGGCGAGATGCGCATCGCTGCGCCGTTCGTATCGCCCAGCCACCCGGCCTCCTCGACCGGCGTGCCATCCCTGATCATTCTCAACGCTCGAAGAGTGCTCGGCCCGAGTATCAATGAATCGAAGCCGTTCACGCTCTCTGCCCAGGCGATCAATTTCCGCGCTACGCCCTCGGCTGAAAAACCGCCGGTCTCCAGAACGAGATCCGCCAGCACCAATGTCTGCTGGGTGTCATCGGTGACTTCGCCGGCAACCATTTTATCGTGAATTACATGACCCTCGGGAGCGGGCAGGAACTCGCTGATTCTCCCGGGAAAAAGCTCCTGAATGGCCGCAGGGCTCATCAGCGAAGTCGGCATGCCCATGGCATCGCCGCCGGCCACACCCATCAGGCATCCATGCGCATGGGCGGCAAGCCGACTTTTATCCGATTCCCGGTGATTTCGGTTCATCTTATCTCATCACTCCTATTTTGAACACAGGCTGTCCGACCATCGACTCCAAGGACTCGATTTCATCTGCCGACAATGAGGCGAGAACGCAGGTGGACGGGCCACCGGACTTGTTGACATCAACCGCCGGATCATCGACGAATGAGACCTTCAATCCCGCACTCACAGCCATTTCGGACGCCTCATGCATGATTCCCCTGCTCCCAACGGGCAGAATGTCATGGATAAAATCCGCACCGGTCAGCGTCCTGACACATCCTACATCGGCGATCTTGCGGTCCGACCATTGAACATCATCGTCCGGCGCGGATTTCGGTTTTCCGACGCAGACTACGATGTCTCCCACCCTGGAACTACCGGGGCGAAAATCCGACTCATCGACGAGGCCGATAACCACCACGCCTACTCCCGTCTGCACCGTGGGAACGTTATCCTCGGTGCTGCCGGTCACGACGCTGTCCGCATCCAATCCGGCGGCGGCCACCTCGTCCCGGACTCCGGTGATGATTTCCTTGCCGGTGGGATCCATCTCCACCGTCAGAACATCAATCACCAGAAGCGGCGCGACTCCCGCCGCCAGCAATTCCATCAAGGGCACCCGTACCGCAAAACGTCCAAGGACATAACCCGGACAATGAACGGTGTCGGCCTCCTTGGGGCCGATCCCTCCGTCAGAATCGCAGGCGACCACGATGTAGAATCCAGGCAACAGTTCGGTCGTCAGCAAATCCCTTACCCGCCGGGTGCGAAACCCGCTTGAAGCCGGGTCCTTCCTGAGCGACAGGTAACGTTCCAGCAGATCGTTCATCTTCGTCGTGTGTCCTCTTGCCGGTCAACTTTACGGCAGCCAGCCATCACCGGGCCAAGGCAGCTTGGTATTGCTAGAGTTATTCCCGTCCCGAATTTCGATTCTCCCCCGCTTTCCGTGTTCGAACGAGAACTCGCATCGTTCTCCCGGCATGAAGGACCGGACGAGTTCAACAATCTCATCTCTGACATTGAATGTGGTCCTGGTCAGCAAGAACAGGGGAGAGTTCTCGTCGATTTCAAGGTAATGGGCTTCATATTCACCCGCCTGAACGCAATCGAGAACTTCATTTGCGTGATGCAGATCATATCCGAATTCATTCTCGAGTACATCAAATAATGAGCGTTCGGAAAAGTCATAGTTTAAGAGGGTGGGGCATAAGGTTTTCGGAATCAGGGACGTCTGCAAGGCGATGGGGATTCCATCAATCAATCTCACCCTGTGAATTCGAAATATCCACCCGTCCGTTTCCATTCCCAAGGCTTCGGCATTTACGCTCGCCGCTGATATTTCTTCGGCCGAAATGACTTTCGAGACAACAGTCGATTCGCCGGAGCTGAATTCAGCGGAGAAACTCAGTTTCCCAGTTGCGTGAAAGACTTTTTTCTTGGAGACAAAGGTACCGAGTCCCTGGCGGCGGTAGAGAATACCATCGGCAACCAACCCCGCAATCGCCTGCTTTGCCGTGTTCCGGCTGACATTATACCTCGCCGCGAACTCGTTCTCGGACGGGATCCGCTCGCCGGGCGAATACCCACCATTGTCAATACGCCTTCTGATCTTTTCCTTCAACTGGTAATAGAGGGGAAGAACGCTGTCTCGGTCCAAGGCCATTGATATTCCAAGCTTAATTCCAGGTTGAAATTCGGAACACATCGATTCATGTGATACCAGGCTACTGATTGTTTATGTCTTCAGGAACTTCATTGAGCTCCAGCCGTTCCATGTTCCCCTCGGCATGGATCGCCTCGGCGAAGAGCCTTGCGGCCGTGGGAATCTGAGGACCGGCCTGCTTGGTTTTCGCCGAGTCGATGAAGCGGACCCGGCCATTCTGAACGGCCAGGATAAGATCCGCACCCGGCCGCGAGGCAACCCGCTTGGGCGTGGTGGTTCCATTGCCCGCCAAAGGCGGTTCGTAATGCGGGCCCTGCTCGCCGGCGGTCGCCCACCAGGGAATGAGTATGACCTCGGGGTTGATCTCAACAACCTCTTCCCAGGTTACCGGAGGCGCAATCCCCGGCCTCTGAGAGAAAACCGGGATCCCACCGATCAGCTCGATGAGCTCCTTCATGTACGAGTCCGCGCCGGGAACGCACTTGTAGTAATAGTTGATCTCGTAATAGACCGTGACCTTTGGCATGTCGGCATATTCTTCCCCAATCGAAGTCAACTCCTGCTTGATGCTGTCTACCAGGGCCCTGGCTTCCCCGTTCCTGCCGATAAGACCGCCGAGTTGGAGGATTTTTTCATATACCTCGGCCAGGTTCGTCTCTTCCATATGTACATATGCGATGCCAACGCTGTCAAAATGCGGGTGGTATCTTCTCTGCATCCCCGTCGCAGTCAGAACGACATCGGGCTGAATGGAATCAATCAGCGCCATGTCGATGTCAAGAAATCCTCCGACGCTGACCAACCTTCCCGCTTCGACCAGGTCCGGTATGCTGTCCGGAAAGATGCAATACCGGGTGACCCCCATGAGTTCGTCAAAAGCACCTATCGAAACGACTGTGTGCGTCCAGTTCGGCGCGAGGGAAACGATACGGTGACTCCTTGCCGATTCCCTCGAACATCCGGTGGTAATCAGCAAAGCAACAAGTATTATGTTCAATCCGAATTTCCTGATTGGTGAGTATGCAGATATCATGGCTCCCCCCTGCGACATTTTACCGGCAACGACCGATATGTGTGCCGCGTTCGGAGACCCCGGCCTGCACCGAGCACGGCGGTGGGTTCAGACGACGAGGTTGTTGGGTTGTACCATCAACCATATAATAAGGTAGTGCCTCTATCGTCCGACGTCAAGGTAAACCGTCGATAAATCCAATAAGAACATCAAATTTTCCGCCTCGACCTTTGACAATCAACCTGATTCATTCCTTACCGGAAAGACATTTTGGATGGATGATGATGGTTGGGATAGTCATACGCCGGGTTCGGAGACTCCGGTCTGCATCTCGTAACCGCTACCGCGTCGCAAGGAAAGCGAGCACCGCTTCAAGCACGCCTCGTCCGACCGCACGCGATTTATCCGAGATGCTGCGACAGTCGACCGACTCGCCGCGCGGATCGATGTCGGCGATCTTCAGCCCGTCGGTCATCGGGACCGACGGCGAAATCAGCCCGCGCACCATGCCCCTCAGCGGCGCCCTGATCTCATGGCTGCCGTCGATAAGGCCCAACAGTTCGCCCTCCTCCACGATCCAGCCGAAATCCACCCGCCACTCGAGCGTTCCGCCCCATGAAGCATAGAGCACACGGCGTTTCGCCTCGCCACCGACATGCCCGGGGACTCCCGTATCCGGTTTCGCCGCCCCCTCATGGAAAATCTTTCCGAGATTGTGCCCGCGCATTGTTTCGATCACCACGTGACAATTCATTCCCGCATGAAACCCGGGACCGATGCCAACCGTAAACAGCGCCCTGTCACGCATGTCCTCAACGTTCCGCTTGAACATGCGCGCATCGACGAGTATATCCGTTTTGTATTCAGGAATTTCCCCCGCAGAATCCGTGAGCAGTGGAATTTCACGCCGGGACAGAATTTCCCGAACCGAGGAGATGTTGCAGAGCCTCGCCTTCACCCCTTCCACCTCCGCCTCGCCCTTGAAGACGGCATCGCTGAAGGTGACGGTCCGGCGAATGGCCAGAGGCAGGGGCAGTTCACTCAGGAGGATGCGGAATCCAGCGGTGTGGAGGGAGTATGCCGTGGCGCTGCCCAACTCCCCGGCACCACGGACCAGGATGGTGAGATCATCATACATTATTCTTCGCCAGGTAACGGTCCATGTCGAGCACCACGCCTTCATCCTCAACCGCGAAAAAGAGCGTCTGCTCGGGATGCCGTTTGATAATTTCCCTTCCGCCGGTCTCCCCGGTCAGGGCCAGCAGCTCATGCTTCAGCGAAGCGGAAAAAAATGTCGGGTGGCCGATAGTACCATGAAATGTAGGAACGAGAATCGCCGGAGCCCGCTGTTCGAGGAGCTGCAGGAGCGAAGATACGGTATCGCGCGAGATGAAAGGCTTGTCGCCGTTGCAGAAACCGAAACAGGGGCAATCAGCCCCGCTCGCGCGAATCCCGGCTTTCAGCGACGAGGCCATCCCGGTCTTGAAATCGGGGTTTTCGACGATCTCAACATCGCCCCCGAACCTCTCCTCGATAACCGCCCTGACACGCTCTTTCCGGTGCCCGACGACGACCACGATGTCGAGAGGCAAGGTCAGGAATGTTGACACCGTCCGTTCGATGACGGTCAGCCCGTCCACCTTGAGCAATAACTTGTTTTGGCGATGGCGGCGGGAGAAACCCGCAGCGGGGATAACCATGCGAATCCCGGGTTTCACGCCACCTCCACGATGGACCGGTTCCACAGTGAACCGTAGAAGGTACGGCGGCCGGATTCGGCCAGGATATCCAGGGCGAGCTTTTCGGCTGCGCGAGGACTCGCATCCGCCTTGTTCACGAAATAAACGCATTCGACATTGCGGGGAACCCTGGACAGATACCCCTCCCGAGAGGTGACCACCCGCGCAACGAATTTCGAGTCGAGAACCATGTCCGGCCCGATGTTCCACCTCCGGAGGAACAGTTCGGGACGATGCACGAGGCCGTCACCGACGGTTGTGCCGACGACATCGGCGCCGACCACGATGATCGCATGGGAGGCGAATTCCGGCACCGCGGGATCATGCTCATTATGAGCTTTCAGCGGCAGGTTGCGAGCACCGTCACACTCGAAAACGCAGACGTCCGCCAGCAACCTGATCCGTTCCAGCTCCTCTTCGGTGATTCCGGAGAGTTTGTGTTCATCGATCGCCGCTCCCATCACGAAAGCCGGGTTGTGACGCTCGATCAGGAATGACAAACGGTTCTCATCAAGATCGCTCAGGAAAAAAGTCTCCTGACCGGGAAGATGAGCGGAGCGGGTCAACGAGGTGAGCAGAACTCGAGGATAACGGCCGGCCAACTCCCTGCCCAGACGATGAAGCAGGCTGGTCTTGCCACCACCGCCGATAATCGCGATGGAGCCGCCTTCTGCCTTAGAGGGTTCCGGGAAAACCATGCCGGAAAGACTGTCCGTACCGGGAACTGGAAGGTCTCGAGGCAACTGCCACTTTCGCGGATGTGATTCTGATTTCCGCACTGTAACTCTTCCGGTTTTAATGGTTTGGCGACAAGGCAGCGAGCAACTTTTCCGGCGTAATGGGCAACACCCGCATTCGAGCGCCGCAGGCGTTGAAGATGGCATTGACCACCGCCGGAGCCGGGGCGCAGATCGGAATCTCGGCCACCGCCTTCGCGCCGAAGGGGCCGGTGGGGTCCGGCGAGGGCGCAAACCTGACGACGATCTCGGGCATGTCGATTGCCGTGAAAATGTGGTAGTTATTGAAATCGGTGTTGACCGGCGCTCCATGTTCGTCGAAGATCATGTATTCTGACAATGCCATCCCCAGCGCCTGGGGAATCGCACCCTCCACCTGGCCCTCGGCCATCTGCGGGTTGATGATCCGGCCCGCATCGGTTACCGATACAATCCGGTTGACTTTCACAAAACCGGTTTCGGTGTCGACGGAAACATCCGCAAAGCTGGCATTGAAAGGAATTGGAGAATGGTAGCTCATGTTGGAAGCGGTCGCCATGATCTGCATCTGTTCATCGGTGTACAGGGACCGCGTGCAGATCTCCTCGAAGGATATCTGGATGCCGCCCCTGGCCACCACACGCCTGTCGACGATCTCGGCCCGGTCGACGCCAAGCAGCTTCTTGCCCTGCTCGAGAATCTGCTCCCTTACCATCTCCGCGGCCTTCTTCACCGCGCCCCCGGAGATATAGGTGGTGCTCGATGCGTAAGCCCCCGTATCGAAAGGCGTAAGATCGGTATCGGAGGAGTAGACGATGATCTTTTCCACCGGAACGTCGAGAACCTCGGCGGCGATCTGCGCCAAGGCGGTATCCGAACCGGTTCCAATGTCGGTCGCGCCTACCAGCAGGTTGAAGCCGGCATCCTCGTTCATCTTGATCATCACCGAGCCCATGTCGACTCCGGGGATCCCGGATCCCATCCCGGCACATGCCACTCCAACCCCTCGTTTGATCACGCCCTCTTTCTCTTCAACGCGCAGGCGGTCCCAGTCAACCAGCTCCTTCCCTTCCTCGAGGCATCTCCTTATCCCCGAGGACTGGATGACCATCGGAAATCCCTCTTTGCCTTCGCCGAGCACTCTCGCAACCGGGATTTCCTCGCCCTCCTCGAAGAGATTCTTCCGGCGCAACTCGATCGGGTCGATGCCGAGTTCCTCCGCGATCTCGTCGATCATCACTTCGAGTGCGAAAAATCCCTGTGGAGCGCCGTATCCGCGGTAGGCACCGGCAACCGGAAGATTCGTATAAACCCCATTCCCGTTAACCCTCGCACAAGGCGATCTGTAAAGCGAGAGCATCTTCTGCGCGGTAACCGTTATCACCGTCAGCGCATGAGTACCATACGCCCCGGTGTTCTCGAGGATATCCAGGTCGATAGCCTCGATTGTCCGGTTTTCGTTGACCCCGACACGAATGCTGATACGCTGCGGATGCCTCGCTCGCGCCGCGAAAAATTCCTCCGCCCGGGTGTATTCGATCCTGGCCGGGCGGCCGGTGTCAAGGGTGACCGCGGCGCAGATTTCCTCGTTGAGTATCTCCTGCTTGCCGCCGAAACCGCCGCCGACACGCGGCTTGATCACGCGGATTCTCGAGAGGGGAAAATCCAGAACCTCGGAAACAATCCGCCGTACATGGAAAGGCACCTGTGTCGAGGTGCGAATCACCAGGCGGTCGTTCTCGTCCAGCCAGGTCAGGGTAATGTGCGGCTCGATGTGAGCCTGCTGGACATAGGGAGTCGAATAGGACCCCTCGAAGAGATGCGCGCTGTTCCCGAGGACCTTGTCCACATCGCCCAACTCCACCTCGATGTGGGAAGCGATATTCCTGCCGGGATCATGGATGCCTGAAGTTCCATCCTCCGGGTGGATTACGGACTCATTGCCGATGGATTGCTCCGGATCGAGGATCGCAGGCAGAGGCTCGTATTCAACCTCAATCAGTTCGAGCGCGGCTTCGGCGATTTCAAGGGTCTCCGCCGCGACCACCGCCACCCGGTCCCCCACGAAGCGCACGGTGTCATCGAGCATGACGGTATCACGGGGCGAGGGTTCGGGGTAACCCTGCCCGGCCGTGGTGTAGAAGTGCCTGCGGGTGTTCTCGTGGGTCATGACGCAGGCGACCCCCGCCAGCTTCAGCGCCCCGGAACCGTCGATGCGCACTATTTTCGCATGGGCATGGGGACTGCGCAGAATCTTCAGATGAAGCATGTCCGGCAACGACAGATCGTCGGCAAAGACCGCCTTGCCCTTTACAAGAGCGCGACCATCGATACGTTCAGTCTTTTCCCCGACGTATTTCATATGAATCCTTCGGCCTTCGAAAGGGTTTCAGCTTCTATGATTATTCCAACAGTGCATGGACATTGCGAGAATCATTTTGTGTTCTGTCGAGTCTTTTGTGACTTTTGTGAAACCCGACTTCTGTTGAAGTCGGGCCACCCAACCGAACCCTCACCCAACCGGGACGGTGACCTGACGGAACAATGAATAATCTCAAGAACAACTATAAACCCAAATAAACCCTGTCGGGCAAAACCGACAGGGCCACCCGACGATATCTACAACATATTGGGATTGCTTCCGGTCTTCGCTAAAGCTTCGCCCGGCAGGCGCTGCGCTCGCAATGACGTGCTTATTTCGAGAATAGCTATATCCGATAGCCGCACCTTCACGGTCACGATTTTTCCTTCCCGGCAAGGCGAGCCGCCGCCTGCACGGGCTTGACATAACCGGTACAGCGGCAGAGGTTCCCGGCGAGTGCATCGCGGATTTCCGCCTCGCCCGGGCTGGGTGAACAACGGTAAAGGGCCTCGATTGAGAGAATCATCCCGGGAGTACAGTAGCCGCACTGCGCCGCGCCCTCATCGAGGAAAGCCCGTTGAATCGGGGTCAACCCGCCTTTTATCTCCAGCCCTTCCAGGGTCTCAATCCTCTTTCCGCGGAGGGAGTGCATCAGCAGCAGGCACGAATTCATCGCCAGGCCGTTAACGAGCACCGTGCATGATCCGCACTCACCGTGATCGCAGCCGTGTTTCGCGCTATACAGGCCGACACCCCGCAGGTATTCGAGCAGGGTCAACCCCGGCTGACACTCCGCCTCCAGCGGACGACTATTGAGATGAAACCCGATTTTCACAGCTTGGTCCCGATTCTTGTGAGCGCAGTCCTGATAAGCAGCCGCTTGTAGTCAAGCGAACCATATTGATCCGACTGGAAATGGCTGATCGCCGTCTCTGCAAATTGCGCCGCGGTTTTTTCCGGGAGTTCACCAGCAGCGGCTTCGAAGCATGTAACCTGTTCCGCGCGTCCGGCCACAGTCACCTGCAGGCTGTCGCCCTTGCTGACGCCGATCACGATCACAAAAGCCGGGGCGGAGGGCAGAAGGGCAAAACGTTGAACGGCGATGCCGTTGACCAGTCCGAGGTCGATTTCAACACTCGTAATTATCCCCGTGCCCTCCCAGTCACGCAGTTGAACAGTCCCTTCCGATCCGGCATGGATGTGCAGGATGGGATTGAGCGCATTGAGGCAGGCGAAGAGTTCGGAATCGACACGTCCACGCGCGATCTCCCCGCCGAGCGTGCGCTGGTTGCGAATATTCCGCGAAGGGCAGGACCATATCGCGCACTCCGCGAGCTCCCCGGCATGCGGCGCACCGATTTCATCGGCCAGTTTTTGCAGGGAAATCCCCGCATCGATGCTTAACCGTGTCCCCTGGATGACAACCGATTGGGAAAGGAGTCGGCTGATATCGATCAGTGTGTGGATCGACACCGGTCTTTCAGCGGCGAGATACGAACCGCCCGAGCAGAAGACTTTTTTTTCCGCCTCGTGCAATCGGAACGCCTCGTCGAGGGAAGCGGGAAATTCAACGGCGGTGATCGCGGACCACATCGCTCCTCCTCTTCAAGGCGGTTAACATCGGCGTCAGTGTACTATTCCCGTTCATGAAAATCAATTCCCGTGCTCTCGGCCGCCCTCGACAACATCTCGCTGCTGATGCGGTTATGCCGGTCGACAAGCGCACGCTCATCCACTCCCGACTCGCCATCGCTGATCAGTCGGCGCCCCTCGACGATCAGATGATCGACCGGCGACATCCGCACGGTGAATACCAGGGACGACAACGGGTCGTTCAGCCCTCCCGCATATTCCACTCCCATCACCGAGAACAGGGCAAGATCGGCGCGTTTGCCGACCTCAAGCCGTCCGATGTCATCGCGTCCGAGTGTCTTCGCACCGCCACGCGTCGCAATCGACAACACCTCGCGGGCGGTCAACCAGTTTTCCTGCTCGCGGAGCCGTGAGAGCATCATCGCATTGCGGACCTCCGCCAACATGTTGCCCGAATCGTTCGAGGCCGTGCCATCAACCGCCAGAGAGACACTCGCCCCGGCTTGCAGAAGCTCCCTGATCCGAGCGATCCCCGAGCCGAGCCGCATGTTCGAGGAGGGGCAGTGGGCGATTCCAGCGCCGGCGCCGCCGATGCGCGCGATCTCCTCGTCATTGAGGTGGATCGCATGCGCAAACCAGGCGTTGCCGGAAATCCAACCGAGGGAATCGAGATATTCAACCGGCCGTTTGCCGTATTTCTCGATACAAAAGCGCTCCTCATCCAGCGATTCAGCGAGATGCGTATGAATCTGCAACCCATTTTCACCGGCGAAACCGGCTGTCTGTCTCATCAGTTCCGGGGTCACGGAGAAAGGCGAGCACGGGGCGAGCGAAATGCGGACCATCGCCCCGTCCGATGAATCATGGTACAGATCGAACAGCCGCTGCGTATCCTTGAGGATTTCCTCCTCGTTCTGGACAACGTCATCCGGCGGCAACCCACCATCGCTCCTGCTGAGCGACATCGAACCACGGGTCGGCTGGAACCTGATACCGAGTTCGCGTGCAGCCCTGATCTCGGCGTCTATCAGCTCCTTGCCGGCACGTTCAGGAAAAACATAGAGGTGATCGGAGCTGGTGGTCGTCCCGGACTTCATCAATTCCAGCAAAGCTGTCCTGGCGCTGACGAACACCGCCTCTTCGGTCAACTCCCGCCAGATCTGATAGTGGTCGTTGAGCCACGAGAAGAGCGGCGCGTTCTGCATGCGCGCGATGTTCCGCGTCAGCGACTGGTAAAGATGATGATGGGTGTTGATGAAACCCGGCAGCACGACCATCCCGGCGGCATCTATCACCTCATCCGCTTCAGCCTCGCGCGACTGAGGCCCGATGGAGGCGATCACGCCGTCTTCGACAAGTATGTGCCCGCCGTTGAACTCATCGCGATTGTCATTCATGGTCGCGACAAGCAGGGGGTTCCTGATGAGGATCATGCTCATTAATTATGCTCCAAAACAGCTTCGTTGAAAAGATGATGATTGTTCAGCGCTTTCAACAGCAGGTACATCTCCGCCGCACGGGAAAAATCCGCCCTTGATGTCTTTCCGCGCTTGAATGAGACATCTTCGACGATGAATCCGTCGGAGTTTATTTTCGCGACAATTTCGTGATTTTCATAAAGATAAGAACCATTCTGCCTTATTAATGACTCCTCGGCGCCATCGAAGCGCGCCAAAAGCCGGTCATGCGTCAATCGGTATCCCTCCCGTTCCTGATCGAAACTCTGATCGGTCAGGTAGAATTTCGGTTTGTCTCGCCAGGGCGATCCGGCTGTCGGGCAGAATGTCGTGCAATTGCCGCATTCATTGCAAAAATCGCCGATGTTCAAAATCTGGTACGCCTGTTCGATACGGAAGGTTTCAAGATCCTCGAGTCGATATCCCTCCGGTGTCCTGACGGCGCACGGTATCCTGAACTCGACCGGTTCAACGGCGAAAGCGACATTCGCACGGTTGGGACAGACCGAGACGCAGATGTTGCAGAGGTCATTGCAATAGAGACATCGCGCCGCCTCTCTGCCTGCGCTCTGCTCATCCAGCACGGGATGCGCAAGGTTGAAACCAAGCCGTTCATCCGGTCCGGTCTCGGTGATTGGATCGCCATATTGACGGCGGGACTGAAGGACCTGGAAATCGTCCAGCGAGAGTCCCTTGTCCCATTTGGGACTGGCAACCCGTTTTTTCTCCACCGCCCGGTCGAGAATGATCATTGCGGCGCGCTTGCCGTCGCCGATTGCCCTGATGAGCGTCGAAGCGCCCCTGATCGCATCGCCCCCGGCGAAGACCCCCGGATACTGCGTCTCATTTGTAACCGGGTCGACGCGCAGCCTGTCATCCGGCAGAAAATCCAGTTCGACATCCTGCCCGATGGCGGTGATGATGCCGTCAAGCTCGAGTTCGAACAGGTCACCTTCGACGGGCACGGGACGAGGCCGCCCGCTGTCATCGACCTCCCCCAGTTCCATCCGTTGACAGATCAAGAATCTCAATCGCCCACCTTCGAGCCGAATGGATTCCAGCGCAACCAGTTCCCGCAGGATGACGCCCTCGTCCAGCAGGGCCTTGATCTCGTCCTTGTCCGCGGGCATTTCACGCCGGGTGCGGCGATAGAGGATGGTGACCTCCCCCGATTTTCCAACCAGCCTCTTCGCCGTGCGCGCAGCATCCATGGCGGAGTTCCCGCCGCCGATGACCGCAACCCGTTTCCCGAGGTTTACACGCTGACCGCGACTCACCGCCGAAAGAAACCGGAGCTGGTCCCAAATACCTTCGGCCTGCTCACCGGGGAGGTTCAACTTTTTGCTGATCTGCGCTCCGACGGCAATGTAGACGTAATCGAAATCTTCCCGCAGCTTCCTGAACCGGTCGCGATCCATACCGGCGTTGTAGTGTATTTTCACCCCGAGCCGGAGAATCGATTCGATGTCCGCCCGAAGACCCTCGTCCGAGAGGCGGAAACCGGGGATTGCATCGGCTGTCATCCCACCGGCAAACCCTTTCCTTTCAAAGACTTCAATCCGAAAGCCATCGAGTGCGAGGAAATAAGCGCAGGCCAATCCCGAAGGCCCGGCGCCGATGATCGCCACCTTGAGCCCGTTATCGAGTCCCGGCCGTAATTCGACACTGCCGCGCATCTTTTCGCTGATGAAACGCTTTATCTCCCGTATAAGCAAGGGATTGTCATAATGGATTCGAGTGCATTTCGACTGGCAGAGATGATCGCAAACCATTCCGGTTATGTTCGGGAAGGGATTGGTACGAAGAATCGTCTCGTAAGCCTTCCGGTATTCGCCACGGGCGGTCCAGTACAGGTAGTCCGGGATATCCTGGTTGATCGCGCATGTGTTGATGCATGGAGCCTGAACGCAATCGAACCGGGGGAGGGGCCGAAGAGTCTTGATCGAGTCGTGGCGCTTGTGCGAAGCGTCGTAGGCCGGATTCTCGACCACTCTCCCGGCATAGTCCTCCAGGTTTCCCAAGGCCGCCTCGCCGACCCTCTTCGCACCGGCAGCCCGCCGAAGGATGAAATTATCGAGATCCTTCGCCCCGGCATCGGTGAAGGATCGTTCAATTTCTTCAAGGTACTGACCCATGCGCGTGTAGCCGCCCGGCATCAACAGGTCGGTGCAAACCGTTACCGGCCGTATTCCGGCAGCCAGTACATCGGCCATGTTGAAGCAATCGCAGCCCGCCGAGAAGGAGATGTCCAATCGACCATCGAACTCTTCCTGCAGGAGCGCGGCGATGTTCACTGAAAGCGGGTGAAGCGCCCGCCCGCTCATATATATCATTTCCTGATCGCCGGGCAGCACACCGCGTATATTTTCCACCTCCAGCGTGTTGGTCAGTTTCAAACCGAATTCAACCCCACTCTTTTTCGCGCTCGCCAGAAGCGAATGTATCAGATCAAGAGCATCAGCGTACTTGAGGTCATGCTCGAAGGCAGCATCCGGGACCCTGACCTCGTACCCCAGCGAATCATTGAGGATGCTCCTCAGACGATCCGGTCCAAGGAGCGTCGGATTGAGCTTGATCGTGGTGTGGAGGTTGCGTTCCTCGATCAGGTAACGTCCAATTTTTTCAATCTCTTCCGGCGGGCATCCATGCATGGTGGAGAGGGTGACATTGTCCGAGATTTTATTTCGGACATCGATGTCCGTTATTGCCGGATATATCTCGGCAACGGCCTCTATTTGCTGATCAAAATCGACACCGGCATCGGTCATTGAATCGAGGAATTGCTGCACATTCGGCTTTTGAATCCCGGCGAGGTCATAACCGACGCTCATATTGAAGATGAACCCGGGTTCCCCCCGCTCGCCCCATCCGAACCGGTCCTTGAGCAAGTGCAATAAAATCCACGCGTTAAGGTACTCTCTGAACGAATCGCGGAGTTTCAGTTCCTGCGACCATTCGCAGTTGTAGCCTTCCTCCTCCATGTCGATACAGGGTCGGCGGACTTCGATCTCATCGAGGGTCTGAACCGTCTTCAACTCGATGTACCGCGCACCGGTCAGCCATGCGGAAATGATGTTCTGAGCGAGTTGGGTGTGGGGACCCGCCGCCACGCCGACCGGCGTTTCCAGCAACCGCCCATACCGATACATTCGGAACGGGTCTTTTCTGTTCGGCACGAAAAAGAGCTGTAGTGGAATGGAGAAGAGTCGGCCCTTCTTCTCTTCCTCGAGCATCCATGTGAGTAATCGTTGAATAGGAATACTCCCGAAACGGTCACTCATTTTCCGACTCCAGCAACTCGGTAAGGGTATGCTGCAGCACGTTCTTCAGAGCATTCCGGCGATACTTCGCCGAAGAGCGAATGTCATCGATGGGTGAGATGTCCCGGTCGACAAGATTCACCGCTTCGGCAATCATTCGCGGATCATTGCGCACCGCGCTCGCATAGCCGCCGAGGCGGACCACCGTCGGCGCAACCGCCCCCGCCGCGATATCGAGTTCGGCGAACCCGCTTCCCCCGACACGGTAACCGACGGCGAAATTGAAAACCGCGACGGCCATCGCCTCGCGCAATCCAAACTTGAAAAAGGTGGAGGCGGATGACCTCCTCGGCAGAAGGATCGAGCACAGAAGCTCCCCCCTCTTCATATCCACCTGCCCGGGACCGATTATGAATTCCCCGATGGGGACCGTGCGCTCGCCCGATTCGCCGACAAGTTTCAACCCGGCATCAAAGACATGCAGCGGGGGCAGGGTGTCACCGGCGGGAGAAGCGTTGCAGATGTTTCCGCCGATTGTTGCGCGGTGGCGTATCTGCACTCCGGCGAAATCCCGCGCCGAGAGCCAGAGCGCATGAAATTCGCGCTGCAACAAGTCGGAGCGATGGATTTCCTCGATGGTTGTCAGCGCCCCGATCTCTACATGTTCCCTCGTCTCGCGGATTTCCCGTAACTGAGGGATTTTCTTGATGTCAATCAACATTTCGGGGAGTTCGGCTCCCTGTTCAAACCTTGGCACGAGATCCGTTCCGCCCGCAAGCAGCCTGATGCGGTCGCCATTGGTTGAGGAAAGATGCTTGAAGTACTCCTCGAGGGTGTCGGGGCGGAAATACTTCATGACCGTTTCGCTCCCGCGCTCTCGACAGCGTCGATGATTTTATGATAGCCGGTGCAACGGCAGATGTTCCCGGCAAGCCGGCGCTGGATCTGTTCCCGCGACGGATGCTCATGGTCCCTCAGCGCCTGCTCTCCCGAGAGCACCATTCCCGGGATGCAGTACCCGCACTGAACCGAATGATGCTCGATGAAGGCGTCGAGAAGCTCCCCGCAGCGGGGGTCCTCCGCGAGTCCTTCGATGGTAACGATCTCGCTCCGGTGCGCTTCAACGGCGAAGATGAGGCAGGAGTTCACGGTGATCCCGTCCATGAGCACCGTGCAGGCACCGCATTCCCCCTCGCCGCACGCCTCCTTCGACCCGGTAAGCCGCAGATCATCGCGCAGGAAGTCGAGCAGACGGCGGTGGGTTGCCACAGTCCGCCGAACCGGTTTGCCGTTTACGGTAAGCTCCAGCTCAAACTGCACAGGGTGTTCGGCTGCGATCATTGCGAGCGGCCTCCACGGTTATCCATGAAAGCCTCAAATGCTTCAAGGTCGGGCGGGATCGGCGTGGGGAAACGGACCATCCGAAGCGCTGCCTCAATGTTCTTCAGCCCCGAACCGGTGACCATTAGCACGACGGATGCCCCGGCGTCGACCAGTCCGGCGGCTCGCGCCTTGAGCAAGGCGGCAAAGGGAGCGGCTCCGGCCGGTTCGGCGAAAATGCCGGTTGCGCCCGCGAGTTCTTTCTGTGCGCTCAGAATCTGATCGTCCGAGACCACGATCCCGAAGCCATCGCTGTCCTGAACGGCGCGCACCGCCTTGAGACCGTCACGCGGCATATCCACCGATATGCTGTCAGCAACGGTTTTCGAGGCCACCGGCTTTATAATTCCCCCCTCGGCGAGGGCGTTGACAATCGCGGCGGACCCCTCCGCCTGGACAGCCACGATCTTCGGCATGGCTTCGATCCAGCCCAGCTTCAGCAGATCATAAAGCCCCTTGTACACGCCGCCGATGATGCAACCGTCGCCCACCGGGACAAGGATATAATCCGGCATTTTCCAATCGAGTTGCTCGGCGATCTCGAGGGCGACCGTCTTCTTGCCCTCGGAGAGCACCGGGTTGTAACCCGTGCTTCTCGAATACCATCCAAACCGTTCGACTACCTTCAACGAGAGCTCGAAGGCCTCGTCATAACTCCCCTCGATCGAGCAGAGTTCCGCTCCATACTGGAGGATCTGGGTCAGCTTCGCCACGGGTGCGGAGGCCGGCGCGAGGATCACCGCACGCTTCCGGTGATATGCGCAGAGCGCGGCAAGCGAGGCCGCAGCGTTCCCGGTCGAAGCCCCGACCAGAATATCATGGCCAAGCTCGGATGCATGTTGAATGGTGACCTCGCTGGCACGGTCCTTGAACGAAGCGGAGGGATTTCGGGTGTCGTCCTTGACCCACAGTTCATCCAGATCAAGGCGAGCCTTGAGACAAGGCAGCGAGACGAGGGGGGTTCCACCGACCTGAAACGATTGTTCTGCGGGCGCCTCGTCAACGGGCAGCAGCGGAAGGAACCGCCAGAGCGAAGGGTTACGATCCGAAGAGAGGTCATCCCTGCTCCACATCTTCGAGATGCGCTCGTAATCGTAGAGCAGGTCCAGGTTGCCTCCGCAGGCGGCGCATACATAGAGGAACGGCTCAACCGGATATTCCTCCCCGCAGCCGAGACAACGATACGCGGTAACCTTGTCCGCCCTCTTCATCGACGACTCCTCCGCTTAGCCGTATTTCTTCAGCAATCCGGTGCGTTCGTTGAACTCCTCGATCTTCTCGTCCCAGAGCCCGATCTTGGCGAACTGCGAGGTCCAGTAGGTCTCGTCGTACCACTGAGCATTCAGCTCATCGACACTCTTGCCTTGCTGTTCCACCCAGGTGAAGTATTTCAGGTTGTGCATCCGCTTTCTGTCGTAATAGGTGAGCTCGAGCATGTCATCCTTGTCGAGACCCAGCAATCGTGCTTCGAAATCCACCGCCGCCCGGGTAGGCGAATATTCGCCGTGCTTCTCCCGTTCCTCCCTGATTCTCGACTTGTACATCTCCATCGAATCGGTGGCGACCGTGAAGACCATGTCGTTGGAATTGAACTCGTAATACTTCGCCATCTTGATTGCGCCTGCGATATTCGCAATCGAGGAGATTCCGAAGAGGTCGAGACGGTCGATCACCTCGGAAGGCACGCCCTGCCCGGCGAGCAGCTCATGACCGGCTTTCTCGTTGAACAGGCGCATCAGGCGGATGGCGACCTCATCATCGATGTCGATCACCATGTCCATCGACTTCACATTATGAATCCAGGGGACATGCTTGTCGCCGATTCCCTCGATACGGTGGTAGCCATAGCCGTTGAGCAACAGGGTCGGACACTGAACCGCTTCGCCCACGGCGATTTTCATTCGCGGGTATACTTCGCGCAAGTACTCGCCCGAGCCGAGGGTTCCCGCCGAACCCTGAGTCAGAAACAGCCCGCTGAACCTTTGGCCGTCACGCCTTTGCCGACGGTAGACCTCATCCATCGCCGGGCCGGTGACCGCGTAGTGCCAAAGCGCGTTGCCGATCTGGTCGAACTGGTTGAGCACGACGATCTCATCGCCGCGCTCGGCGACCAATTCCTTTACCTTGTCGTATATCTCCTTGACATTACTCTCTCCGCCCGGAGTCCTGATCACTTCGGAATCCAGCCGGTCCAGCAAGTCGAAGCGTTCCTGCGACATCTCCTCTGGCAGCACCGCAATTGAACCGCAGCCGAGCAGATACGCATCGTAAGCTCCGCCGCGACAATAATTTCCGGTCGACGGCCAGAGTGCTTTCTGCCTGGTCGGGTCGAAACGGCCGGTGATCAGTTTTTCGACCAGCGGACCGAAAGTCGCCCCCACCTTGTGTGCACCGGTGGGAAAGTATTTCCCGAGCAGCACAAAAATCCGCGCCCCGACCCCGGTCAACTCGCCCGGCAGTTCAATGAAGTTCACATCTCCGTAACCGCCGCCCGACTCCACAGGTTCGTTCTTCCAGGTGATCCGAAAAAGGTTGAGCGGGTTCAGGTCCCAGAGCCCGACCCCCTTCAGCTCCCGCTGGATTCCTTCCGGAACGGTAGCCGGATCGGCCATCTGACTGTAAGTCGGGAGAATGATGTTCCGCTCCCGGCATCGCTCAATGGTCCTCTCGAGAATTTGTTCCCGTGTTCTCATCGCGATCCACCATGTCGTCCATTCATTGTCAACGTCATCACCGCTTTCGAGGTGTGCAAACGGTTCTCTGCTTCGTCGTAGATCACCGAATGTGGGCCGTCGATCACCGAATCTTCGACCTCGTTGCCGCGGTCGGCCGGGAGCGCGTGCATGTAGATCACATCCTTCGAGGCGAGGTCGATCATCTCCCCGGTGCATTTCCAAGCGCGATTCGACTCGAGTAGATCATCGACCACCTCATCGGACCGGTTCGTCACCCAGCTCCCCCAATTCTTGGGGATGACCACATCCGCCTGACGATAGGCCGCTTCCTGGTCATGAGTGACGGTCACCTTACCGCCATGTTTCGCGGCGTTCTCCTTCGCCTGGTCGATCACCCAATCCGGAAGTTGGTAGCCCTCGGGATGGGCGAGAGTGACATCCATTCCATATCTCGGGAAGAGCAGCACCTGCGAAAGCGGCACGGAGATCGGCTTCTTGTGGCTGGTGGCATAAGCCCAGATTATCGAGACCTTCCTGCGTCGGATATCATCGAACTTCTCCTGCATGGTCATCAGGTCGGCGATGGCCTGCAGGGGATGATACAGATCGCACTGCATGCTGATGATCGGCACGCTGGACCATTTGGCCATCTCGCGGAGGTACTTGTTCCCGACCTCCCAGAAACAGTTGCGGCAGGCGATTGCATGACCATAGCGCGAGAGAATAATCGCTGTATCCTTGGCCGCCTCGCCATGAGCAATCTGCATCGTGCTCGTATCGATAAAATGGGCATGGCCGCCGAGCTGGGTAATGCCCGCCTCCATCGAGTTGCGAGTGCGGGTCGATTGCTCGAAGAACATCAGGAAGATGGTCTCGTTCTTCAGGTATTCGGTATCCTCGCGCGCCGCGAACTTGCGCTTGAGATCGAAGGAGACCTCCAACAGTATGTCGATCTCCTCGTGAGACCACTCCTGAAGGGTTATGAGATGTTTTCCCCAGAACTGCGAATGCATCAAAACCTCCGTTTATCGTCAAACCACGCTTTGGCTCTTCCTGTTTTTCGCATCACTGCGCAAAGGGGTTACCCTGCCATCAAGCCGGCGGGGCCACCCGGCCGCCCGGGCGGGACTAAAAATCCGACGTGGGAACGGTAAGGTCACACCGCGACTTCGTGCGCCAAGACCCGACCGAGCAAGTAATATATCAAGAATATGGAGATCGGTTGCGCGCATCTTCGATGCACGCGAACTTCGCTTCGCTTCGGTTCGCTGCGCTCGCAATGGCATGACAAGCGAGAGCAGCGATGATTTCACCCCGTGTCAGATTTCTGCCGGGTTATCCGTAATTTCAGCCATTTCACCAACATAGCTCTCAATATATACGCCGGGTATCACCGCGTACATCGCCGCCGCCCTGACCAATTCATCCTTCCAAGTCCGCTCGTTGGGCGCATGAGCCTGATCTTCATGGCCCGGTCCGAAACCAATGCAGGGAATCCCGAATCGGCCCATGATCGAAACCCCGTTAGTCGAAAACGTCCACTTGTCAACTACCGGTTCTTCCGAGAACAGCCTTATATAGGAGTCCACCAGTGTTCTGGTCACCGGATGGCCGGCCTCGATCAGCCAGGTCGGGAAATAGGCTTCGCTCGGGTACTTCAGCCCGCGCCAGGACGGGGTATCATAGGCATACATCTCGACCTTCGCACCGGCCGCCCTGACCGAGGGAAGATTGCGTATCTCCCTGATCGCCGATTCGGCGGTCTCCCCTAAAGTCAGGCGTCGGTCGATGGATATCCAACACCCGTCCGCCACGGCGCAGCGCGAAGGGGAAGCGGAGAATATCTCGGAGACGGTCAGCGTACCCTTGCCGAGGAAATCATGCGTGGTAAGCCGCTCGTTCAACTTCTTCAGATCGCTGATGACCGGCGCCATTTTATAGATGGCGTTGTCGCCGCGTTCCGGCGCGGAACCATGCGCGCTGACGCCGGTTGTGGTCAGCTTTATCTCCATCCGTCCGCGCTGCCCGCGATGGATACGGCACGACGTCGGCTCGGTGATGACCACGAATTCCGGTCGAAGCCCTTCCTCCCGGATCATGTATTGCCAGCAGAGGCCGTCGCAGTCCTCCTCCTGCACGGTTCCGGTGATCATCAGCGTATAATCGCCGGAGAGGCCGAGATCCTTGATGATCCTGCCGGCATAAACCATCGAGGCCATTCCACCCTCCTGATCGGAGGCGCCCCGTCCAACAATGATCTCATCGTCCTCGTACCCCTCGTACGGATCATGCTTCCAGTTGGCGCTTTCACCCACGCCCACGGTATCGATATGAGCGTCCATGGCGATCAGGTGGCTTCCATCGCCGATGCGGCCGATGATGTTTCCCATCCTGTCGATCTCGACACGATCAAAACCAACCTTCTCCATCTCCTCCCGGATGCGATGTATTACGGCCTCTTCCCTGCCGCTCTCGCTCGGGATGGCGATCATCTCGCGAAGAAACCCGCTCATCTCGAGCTTGTACGCTTCGGCACTGGCGAGAACGCGTTTGAAATCGATGCGCATCAATCCTCCTGAACCTTCGGACTCCTGCAAATCCATCGAAAACAATCAGTTTCTGATGATCGTCCCCCCATGCAGACCCTCATCTCATGCTTTGAGCCGCGACATCGCCTTCCACAGCTCGGCGGACCGGACCCGCGCATTTGCGAGGATCTCGTCAGCCTGAATCTCGACGAACCGTCCATCCCGCAACCGGAAGCATCCGCGCGACATTACATCGCTGGGCAGGTCCAATCCATAAAGGATGTGCCCAGCCATGCTTTCGGCACTCAACGAGGTGCGTGGACGATAATCGTAAAAGGCCATGTCAGCCGGACATCCCGGCTGAAGAAAGCCGATTTTCCTTCCGAAAAGGGTGCCGGCTATCCCCGGGTTGTTCACGAACAGCAAGGATAAGTAATCAACATTCGGCTCGCCTCCGGTAAGATGCTGGCTGCGAAGCAGCGCGCCCTCCTTCGCCTCCTTCAGCATATTCGCCTGCATGCCATCTGTCCCAAGACCAGCGTCCAGGGCTTGAATCGTCGCTCCGGAAAGTACCCCGACACGGTTGTTTGCATTCGAGGTCGGATTGTGCACCAGCTTCATGCCCGACTCGCGCAGGATATCCGTATCCTCCTCATCAATATGGATACCGTGGATGGCAAGGCCGTGCGGATTGAGAAGATTAAACGACTCGAGCCTCCCGACCACCGAGCGATATCCCCGCGAGCGGGCATCCTGCTCATCCGCCCGGTCTTCGGCAAGATGAATATGAATACCGATGTTCTGATGACCGTCAATCGCATCGGCGACGGCAGCCAGCGATTCATCCGAGAGGGTGAACGAAGCGTGCAGCCCGAGCAGCGGTCGAACATGAGATGAAGAGGCATGCTTCTTGAATGCGCCGAGATTTTCCGCCAGCGCGGCCTCGAAGGCGTCTTTCCCATTCCGGTCGGTGGCCTCGAAGCAGGGCGAGACATTCATTCCGAAAGATTCCACGGTCTCGACAAGCAGGTCCAGCGAGCCGTCAATCACATTCTGGCTGGAATGGTGGTCGATAACCGTGGTAACGCCCGCACGCAAGCATTCAAGTAGCCCGGCTTCAAAGGATGCGCGGGTCGATTCCAGGTCCAGCGCACGGTCCAGCACCCACCAGATATTCCGCAATATTTCGACAAAATCGGCAGGCGGCTTCCGTGGAAGCGGCATGCCCAGGGCAAGTGTGGAATAGAGGTGAGTGTGGGCATTGATCATGCCCGGCAACACCGTCTTCCCCGCCATATCGACCGTCTGGTCGAACCCGCCCGCCGGAGGCTCACCGGAGCCGACCGATGCGATAGTCCCGCCCTCGACGAGAATATGGCCCTTCTCGATAAACCCCGGCGAGCCGCCCGGATTCATGATGCACAAGTTTTTCAGCAGGAGGCGTTCCATCCTCCCTCCCATCAGACCTTGACCGGCAATATAACAGTTCCCAAGAATACCTGGACGCTGTTCAAGTTCCGGCAGGTCTTGAATCCCGTCCCGGCGGGATTCAAGACCTGCCGGTGAAATCTGAATAAGTCGTCAGTACTCCGTCCCGCCTGCGCGGGAATGACTAATATCAACGATTTGCTGCTTTTGGGACAGCCCCGGGCCGTCCATGCTTCGCAGTCAGCGCCTCCAGCACTCTTTCGGGCGTCAACGGAATCTCGTTCATTTGCAGACCGAGCGCATCGGAGACCGCGTTGGCGACAGCGGCGGCGGTAGGAATGATCGCCGGCTCGCCGATCCCCTTCGCACCCCACGGTCCGAGGGGCTCGGGGCACTCGATTATTATCGTTTCCACCTCGGGGATATCCATCGCCGTCGGCAAGAGGTAAGTCGAAAAGTTGAGAGTGGTCACTTCGCCGTCGTCGAGCTGGAAATGCTCGGTCAGAGCCCAGCCCACTCCCTGAAGCGTTCCCCCCTCCACCTGGCCCTCGAGACCGGCCGGGTTGATCGCACGGCCGATATCATGCGCAGCCCAGATCTTCTCGACCCGCACACGCCCTGTAAGCGTGTCGATTTTCACCTGCGCCACATGGGTTGCATACGAATAGGTGAAGTATGCCTCGCCGAACCCCGTTTCGGGATCGAAGTCCAGTTTCGGCACATGCCACCACCCGAGCATATCCATCGGACGGTTGCCGGTGTAGAGATATTCGGCAACCTCTTCGAATGGAACGGAGCGTCCATTCGATCCGCTCCGGACGATGTCCTCCAGGATTTCAATATCATCGGGACCGCAGTCCAGCATCTCGGCCGCCGCAGCTTTCACCTCAGGCATCAATTTCGCGGCCGCATCCCGTATCGCGTTCCCGGTCATCACCACGTTCCTGCTCGCGACCGAAGGTCCGCTATCCGGCACATTCCGGGTATCCGTCGGCAGCACCGAAACCCGTTCGGGCCTGATCCCGAGCGCCTCGGCGGTCATCTGAGCGATGACCGTATTGGCGCCCTGTCCCATTTCTACGAGTCCATAGGCCACGGCCACCGAACCATCCCGTCTGATCTGCAATTTCGCACCCGCGCCATCCAGCGACCAGCCGGCGGCGCCGAGACAGTTGCCATAGTGGCAGCAGGCGATTCCGATCCCCCGCAGGTAACGGTCCGGCCGGCGGCTCCGCTTCCTTCGTTCGCTCCAGCGGGAGGCGTCGGCGGCTTTACGCACCGTTTCCTTAACCCCGACACTCGAAGTAAGCTTGTGGCCGGTAATCGTCTCCTTCCCGGCCTCGAGCAGGTTCATCAGCCTGAGTTCCAACGGGTCGATACCCAGCTCATCGGCGACAATATCCATCATCCGCTCATGGCCGAAAGTCGCCTGCGGCGACCCGAATCCCCTGAACGCCCCGTTCGGCGGCAGGTTGGTGTACCAGGCGGTTGAATGAACGCGAACATTGGGGATCACATAGGGCCCCATCGCCTGCATCGCCGCGCGATAGGAGACTACGGACGAGAGCGTTGCATATGCACCCGCGTTCTCATGGAGCTCGACATCCGCCGCGATCAGCCCGCCCTCATTCGTAACGCCGACACGGTACTTCATCTCGAAGGGGTGCCGTTTGCTGGTCAACCGGGTGTCGTCGCGCCGGCGGTAGACCAGCTTCACCGGCCGGTTGAGCTTTAACGCCGCGACAGCCGCGCGAGCGCCGATCTCCGAGGGCACATCCTCCTTGCCGCCGAATGCTCCTCCGGTGGGATTCTGCACAACCCGCACCTTGCTGAAAGGAAGGCCGAGTACTTTCGCCACCGCCTTCCGGACATAGAACACACACTGCATCGACCCCTGAACGGTGATTCCGCCATCATCATCCGGAACGGCGATGCACGCCTGCGGTTCGAGGTAAAAGTGTTCCTGGAAGGGCGTTTTGAAGGTGGCCTCGATGATTCTGTCCGACTGCGAGAATCCGCGCTCGACATCCCCCTTGATCACCCGGTGAGTACATGCGACGTTGCTCTCATGGATGAAGTTCCCGGTCGCGGAACGGCTCGCCTCGATGGTCAGACAAGCGGGGGTCTCCTTATAATCGACATCGACCATCCCGGCGATCCGGAAGGCGGCCTCCTCCGTCTCCGCGATCACCAGGCCGATGGTATCCCCTATATATCGCACCCGGGTATCAACGAAGAGCTGCTGATCGGGCAGGATAAGATCGACCAGGTTCTCACCGGGGATGTCCTCGGCGAAGACCGCATCGACAAATCCCTCAGCGGCGCGCGCGGTGTCGATGACGATCCGCCTTATCCGTCCGCTCGAGACGGCGGAATAGACCGGGTATGCGTGCAGCATGCGGTCCACCTGAATATCGGTGGTGAACAGCGTCCGGCCCCTGACCTTCTCATCCCCGTCCACCCGAGGCAATGACCTTCCAATGCTTCCGTTTTCGCTTCCCATGTCCCGCTTACAATGTGAAGATTGAGGTGGGTCCGCTCAAGGCTCCGGGATTCCCCGGCAGGCTCCACCTGTTCATTCCGTTTGAAAATACCCAATCCGCGGTCGAGTGTGTCATCAAGTCGCCGAATTTATTGAATTTCCGGTATTAGCGCCCTGAAAATGAAAACTACGAAAGAGAATTCACCCGGGAAAGCTCCATTCCCTCATGCAAGGATGACCTCGGACAGACGCGCAGGTAATCAAATCGTGTCGATCAAAGCCTCACTTCCAGGGATCAGCCATTCCCAACAAGGGCATCGACCACGCTTACCACAGACTGACCCAGGGAGTCGAGATCGTATCCCCCTTCCAGCCCGAGAAGCAGCTTCGGAGAGATCTCCAGGCATCTACCTGTCAGTTCTCGATAATCTTCCGGCACGAGGTTCATGTTGGCCAGGGGGTCACGCAGAGCAGCGTCGAAACCCGCGCTGATTATCAGGAGATCGGGGCCGAAATTCTTCAGGAAGGGTTCGACCTGCTCATCGAACACGGTGCGATATTCAAGGGACCCGCATCCCGCCGGCAAGGGGACGTTCAGAACATTATCGTGATCTCCGGTCTCGCTGCGAGACCCCGTGCCGGGATAACACGGGTACTGGTGGATCGAAGAATATGCAATCCGCCTGTCGCTCTCAACGATGTACTGAGTACCGTTGCCATGATGAACATCCCAGTCGAATATCGCCAGCCGTGCAATCCCTTTCTTCTCCACTGCATATTTCGCCGCCAGGGCGCAGTTCGAAAAGAGGCAGAATCCCATGGCTCTATCGCTCTCCGCGTGGTGTCCCGGAGGGCGTGAGATGATGAATGCCGGACGACCCTTGTCCAGCACTTCATCCACTCCGGTCAGCCAGGCGCCTGCGCTGAGCAGGGCGATTTGATAACTCTCGGGACACACCGGTGTATCAGGGTCCAGGTGCCCTCCGCCTTTTTCGGCAAGCGAACCGACACGCTGAATGTGTTCCGGGGTGTGTATCCAGCCGAGTTCATCCACCGTGGCCCGGCGCGGCGCCATCCAATCGAGCCGGTCGGCGTGCCTCGAGGCTTTCAATGCATCGACGCAGGCGACAATCCGTTCCGCCCGTTCCGGATGACCGGCACCGGTGTCGTGCAAAAGAAATTCATCGCTGTAGACAATGGATATCATTTCAGCTCCATCGGACACGGCATGCAATTTCTGAATATATAATAAAGCGAAAAAAACCGCCAACATGAGTCTTCAGATTCGAGGATGAACCAAGCCGGCACTCGAGCACCCGACAAATGAAAAGAACATATCGAGCTGTGTACCTCCCTTTCTCCCCGGCTCCGAATTTTTCCGCAAAAACGAGAAGGAAGAGGAAACGGGTGGAGGATAAATATTATAATAGTTTGAAACGTTTCAAATGATAAAATACTCACGGTAATTACAGGTGTGGCGATGGCGAGTGCCGCCAGGATCAAGAGGGATTTTATACAAAATTTCGGCGATGCCTATGAGCTGTTCGGGCTGCCGAAGCTGATGGGGCGCATTGTCGGCTTGCTGCTCTACGCCTATGGAGCGATAAACCTTGACGACATCAGCCGTGAGTTGAAGGTGAGCAAGGGGCCGGTCAGCCAGGTCACCCGCCGTCTGCGTGACAATGGACTGATCCAACGGGTATGGGTGCCCGGGGATCGCCGCGACTATTACGAGGCGGTGCCGGACATATTCGGGCAGGCGTTCAGTAACCACGCGAAGCTGATGAAGGGGAATTTCCTGCTCGCAAAGAAATACGGGGAAATCGTGAAATCCGACAGTTCCGGTATCCCTGATTCCTTTCGGGAAAGAGTCGCGGAAATGGAGCGTTTCTACACGGTGATGCTCAAGCACTTTTCGAGTTTCCTCGACGAATGGAGGGCCGAAAAGGTCCATATGGAGGAAACGCTGCAGTCGGGGGCAAGCCAAAGTCGGCGCACTTTGACGAATCGGGGGAGAGGATGATGAAAAGACTTGAAGGCAGGGTCGCGATCATAACCGGCGGGGCTTCCGGCATCGGCAGGGCCACGGCCACTCGTTTCGCCGAGGAGGGCGCCAGGGTCTCAATCTGGGACGTGAATGTCGAAGCGGGCGAAACGGCCCGGAAGGAGCTGGCCGACGCCGGTTTCGAGGTTGAGTTCAGGGAGGTGAACACCGCCAACGCCGATGCGGTAGTCGAGGCGGTGTTCAAGCTGAAGGAGAAGCACGGCCGGATCGACGTGCTGGCGAACAACGCCGGGATCACGCGGGACGCGACGCTACTCAAGATGTCCGGGGAGCAGTTCGACCAAGTGATCGAGGTGAACCTCAAGGGGGTCTACAACTGCGGTCAAGCCGCGGCGAGGGTAATGGTCGAGCAGGGTTCCGGTTCGATCATCAACACCAGCTCGATGGTGGCACTCTACGGAAACTTCGGCCAGACGAACTACGTCGCGAGCAAGGCGGGCGTGATCGGGATGACCAGGGTCTGGGCGCGTGAGCTCGGGCGCAAGGGTGTGCGGGTCAACGCCATCGCCCCCGGTTTTATCATGACGGAGATGGTAGAGAAAATGCCGGAGAAGGTTCTCGAGATGATGAAGGGGAAAACGCCGCTCGGGCGACTGGGCAGGCCGGAGGACATCGCCGACGCCTTCCTCTTCCTCGCCTCGGACGAGTCCTCGTTCATCAACGGGGCGGTGCTCAGCGTCGACGGCGGACTGATCATCTGAAGGGTCGGATTTATCAAGTGCTCGCGGCGGAGGTCGAAGGGCGGATTAGATGAGGCGCAACGCAAGAATAATCGCCACCGGGATGTACGCGCCGGAAAGGGTGCTGACGAACCGGTATTTCAACGATCTGCTGGGCGAGGATGTGGACACCTGGCTGGTCGAGAACCTGACGATCCGTGAGCGGCGCTGGTGCGGACCGGAAGAGAGCACCGCGGACCTGGCGGTCGAGGCGGCGAAGAGGACTCTGGACAACGCGGGAATTGGCCCGGAAGAACTCGACCTGATCATCATCGCCACCGACACCCCTGAATTCATCTCGCCGTCAACCGCCTCGGTGGTCCAGGACCGCCTCGGGGCGGCGAAGGCCGGTACTTTCGACGTCAACACCGCCTGCGCCGGGTTTGTCGCCGCCCTCGACATGGGGGCGAAGTACATCCAGGCGGATGCGAACTATGCAAATGTGCTGGTGATCGGCGCATATGCGATGAGCAAATACCTGAACCCGAAGGACAAGAAAACGGTCACTCTCTTCGCTGACGGTGCGGGTTGCGCGCTGCTGCGGACCACGGGCGGCGAGGGGGCGGGCTGGCTTGGCTCAAGGCTGAAAACCATGGGCCGGTACAACGAATGGATGGGCATCTACGGCGGCGGCACACGGTTGCCGGTCAGCGCGGAGGTGATGGCCAACGGGGACCATCATCTGAAATTCGTGAAGAAGTTTCCCAATGATATCAACCCGAACACCTGGACGAAGATGATCCGCGAAACGGTTGAAGAAACGGGCAATGCGGTCGGCGATATCGAGATGGTCTTCTTCACCCAGATCAACATCAACAGCATCAGCGAGACGATGGAACGTCTTGGACTACCGATGAAGAAGACCCACACGGTGATGGACCATTACGGTTACACCGGTTCGGCCTGCATCCCGATGGCGCTGGCGGAGGCTGATTCTCTCGGCAAACTGAGTGAAGGAGATCTCGTGGTCTTCATGGGTTCGGGCGGGGGGCTGGCCTTCGCGACGGCGGTGTTCCGGTGGTGAGAATGAACCTGGTGACAACCGGCTGGATTCTGGTGCTCGTCTACATGGCGGTAGTGCTCTTCTTCGTCGTGCGCGGCGCGGCGAGGAGCAGGGACATGACCGACTACGCGGTGGGCAGCATCGCCTTCTCACCGATAGCTGTCGGGCTGGCGCTCGCCGCCTCGATGACCAGCGCGGCCACCTTCATTATCAACCCGGGCTTCATCGCACTCTACGGGGTCAGCGGGGTGATCTCGTACGCGGTGATCCTCCCGATCTCGGCGATGGTCTCGCTGGTCATCCTGACCAAGGGCTTCCGCAAGCATGGGAGCACCGTAAAGGCGCTCTCGATGGCTCAATGGATGGGGACCCGTTACGGCAGCCGCGGCTACGCCCTCTTCTTCGCCATTCTCAGCCTGCTGCTGGTCACCTTCATTGTGCTCATCGTGGTCGGCCTGGTAAAGGTCCTGTCCAAGACGCTGGACATCTCGGAGATTTCGGCGCTGATCGGGGTGGTGGTCTTCATCTTCGGGTACATGATGTTCGGCGGCGCGAATTCGATGGTTTACACGAACACGGTTCAGGCGATCCTGATGCTCACGGTCGCCGCGATCCTGCTCGGCTCCGGGTACCAGCACTTCAGCGAAGGGGTACACGGCTTCCTCGAGAAGCTGCGAGCGATCGACCCGAACCTGGCGAGGGCGACGAATCCGGCGAGTTTCCTCTTCCGGGACTGGTTCGAGATCGGTTTCGCCCAGATAGTGGTCGGGATGGCGATAGTCTGCCAACCGCACATCATCACCAAGTCGCTGTTACTTAAAAGGGAACGCGACGTCAACCGTTACCTGACCACAGGAGTGATCACCGAGCTCATCTTCTTCGCGGTGGTCATCGTCGGCCTCTACGCCAGGCTGGCCTTCCCGGATCTGACGGTCGACGGCATGCCGCTGAAGATGGACGGCATACTCTCGGCCTACGTGGTGAAGGAATTCCCGGTGTTCATCGGGCTGATCGTGGTAATGGGCCTGCTCTCGGCGGGGATCTCGACGCTTGAGGGGTTGATCCAGGCGCTCTCCACCACGATCACCACCGATATAATCGAGCCGCTCTTCGGCAAACGCCTGCCGTCCGATCCAAAGGTGCGCGCGAGGACGCTGCTGAGGATCAACAAGGCTGCGATAGCGGTGCTGGCGGCGGCTTCGATCTACTTCTCTTACGGCCAGCTTGTCAACCCGAAACTGAGTGTTGCAATCTTCGCCCAGAACGGTGTCTACGCCTACTTCTCGGCGGCGTTCGTGCCGATCCTCTTCGGGATGTTCCTGAAGAAGGTGCCGAAAGCAGTGCCGATTGCGGCATCGGTGACGGCGATAATCGTGCACTTCGCCATATCGCTGGGGAACATCAGGATTCCATTCACCCTTTCAAGCGGGCAGAACCCCGGGGTGGCGGCGGCGGTCGCCATAATAGCGTCGATCATTGTCGGAGGTGGGATATACTTCGCGAAGAGAAGGAGGATAGTATAGATGTTCCTGCCTGAAACGGACTGGATAAGGAAGTGGGCGGAGTACACGCCGGGCAGGATGGCGCTGCGGGAGCACGAGCGCGGGCTCGAATGGAGCTACGCGGACTTCAACCTCCGCGCGGAAGCGCTTGCGAAATACCTCGTTGACGAGCTGAAGACAGGCAGGGGCGAGCGGATCGCGGTCTACTCGCAGAACCGGGCGGAATATGTGTTGTTGTTCGAGGCGTGTGTGAAGACGGGATCGATCCTCGTGCCGCTTAATTTCCGGCTGACGCCACCTGAACTGGACAAACTGATCGGCGACGCCGAACCCGCGCTGTTCATATACGAGAAAGGGTTCGCCGGGCAGCTCGCGGAGTTTAAAACGCTGGGCGGCGTTCCGAAAAAGGAAATGGAGGACTTCGCGGTATTCCTGACCGACCAGATTTCCGGCGAGCCCTCCTTCCTCCCCGAGCAACCATCGCGTGAAGAGGACGTGGTGATGATCCTCTACACCGCCGGGACCACGGGTCTCTCGAAGGGCGTGATGATCACCCACAGGATGCTCTTCTGGAACTCGGTGAACACGAAGCTCAGGCTGGACCTGACCTCGGCGGATCACACGCAGGGCTGCACGCCGTTCTTTCACACCGGCGGCTGGAACGTGCTGCTCACCCCGTTCCTGCACCAGGGCGCCTCGACCACGCTGCTCAACCGTTTCGACCCGGACCTGATGCTGCGCCTGATGGAGGAGGAGCGGACTACCCTCTTCTTCGGTGTGCCGACGATGATGCAGGCGATGGCCGACTCGCACGAGTTTGAAAACACCGACCTGTCGAGCGTGCGCTATGCCGTCGTCGGAGGGGCACCGATGCCGGAACCGTTGATCAACAGGTGGCATGAGAAGGGGGTCTTCATCCGGCAGGGGTACGGCCTGACCGAAGTCGGCCCTAACTGCTTCAGCCTGCACCAGGAGGATGCGATCAGAAAATGTGGTTCCATCGGCTTTCCGAATTTCTATATTGACGCCAGGATCGTCGACACGGAGGGAAACGGTTGCGTCGTCAACGAGGTGGGTGAACTCTGGCTGCGCTCGCCGGTGGTTACCTCCGGCTACTGGAGGAGGAAAAAGGAGACGGCGGAGGCGATAGTCGAAGGCTGGTTCCGCACCGGCGACCTGGTCAAACGGGACGAGGAGGGATTCTACTACGTTGTCGACCGCAAGAAGAACATGTTCATCAGCGGCGGCGAAAACGTTTACCCGGCCGATGTCGAGCGCTTCCTCTACACACACCCGGCGGTGCGCGAGGTTGCGGTGACCGGGGTGCCCGACGAGAAATGGGGCGAGGTCGGACGGGCCTTTGTCGCGATGAAGGAGGGGTGCTCGCTGACCAGGGAGGAACTGATCGACTTCTGCAAGGGACGTATCGCGAAATTCAAAACGCCGAAACACATAACCTTTCTCGACGAACTGCCGAAGAACGACGCGGGAAAGATAAACAGACTGACCCTGAAGGAAATTCCACTGGGTTAAACCAAGAAGGAGGTACAAGATGAAGGCATGGAAACTTTTACTTGTCATGATGCTGGCCATGGGGCTGGCTCTGATGATCGGTGCCTGCGGTGATGACGACGGTGACGATGGCATCACCCCGACCGAAACGATCTCGGATAAGATTGTAGGGACCTGGCTCAGCGCCGGAGATGATGTCGCCCCCCTGTTGGCCGGTCCTCCGTTTAACATCGACAGCATTCGGGTCGAATTCACCGAGGACCTGACCATCACCCTCGAACAGCACGTGACCGGCGGAGACTGGACCACCTTCACCGGAACATACGTGGCCACTGAATCCGAAACCGGCACTATCCACAGCATTGCGATCGAATACACTGCATTCACGCAAGAGGGCATCGTCGAGATCACCGAGGGTACGACGGATGAGATGAAGCTCGAGGTGGTGCAGACGATCCCGGATTACGGCTTCACCGTCCCGACGCCCGAAGCCGGCTTTGGCGCCGACCCGGTATACCTGGAGCTGAACATCCAGATGTATGTCAGAATCGACTGATCCAATCCGGCGCATTTCTGCATCACCACAGGGGTCCTCACGGGAACTCCACCGCCTGGCGCTGAGCCCGGCCTGAGAGCAATTGAACCGGATCGCCTCTCCACCGGTGCCCCTTTGGCGCGGAACCTCCTTGACGATCAGGGAGCTTCCACTGAGGACCCCGCTTTTTCGTTTCCGGCAAGAAAACGATAGTGGCGGGCCAAACCATGAAACACATTTTAATTGTATTACTGTTCATCCTGTCCGGATGGGCGGGGTTATACGCCCAGACAGACGGCGATTTCCCTGAAAAGAAGGAACCGACAAAACGGAATGAATTAAAGTTCATCGGCTACTACCTGATGCGCTTGGAACAGTCAAACTTCGCGCCCACTAATGAGTTCCTCAAGGGACAAGTGGTGGGACGCCTGTTCGGTGGCAACACCACCATGACCTCCCACAAGCGCTCCAGTTACAGCGAACAGCGATTTATGCCGATAATCACCTATTCGCCCCGCCTTTTTGATGGCTGGGCGAAGATGCGCATGTCATTCGAAATCGACTGGACCCACGGGGACGCAAATTACGGGGCCGGTGGCAACTTCGGCGGCGCTTATGCGGCAGACTATGTCAACATACAGACACAGAACCTGTTTATCGAATTCCACCCCAATAAGCGCCTGTATGTCAACGCCGGGCTGCTGCGCTTCTACGACAACGTACGGGTTCCTTACAACACTCCTACCAACGAACTGATCTACAAGGGATACCGACTGGCTCTCTTCGGGTCCGACGCCTCAGGACTGGGGGTCCACTACACCTTCGCTCCCAACCTTAAGTTGAAGGCAGGAGCATACCAGCTCTATGAAAACAACGTGGAGCAGGAAGATGACGTCCAGTTCTACGAGCTGGCCGGAGAATACGAACTGGACATCATCAACTCCGTGGGGCTCTCCTTCTGGTACCTGAGGGACCGGGCAAACGGTGAAGGCGGCGTCTCCATCTTGGGGCAGGGGTTGAAATCCCAGTTGAGTAGCTACAACGGGGTATTCAAATTCGATTTCGGAGGCGAGAAGTACAAGGCGGACATCTTCTGGCTGGGAAGCAACTTCCATGGGAACGCGCTGCTGAATCAGGGCCGTTGGGGCTACAACGGTTTTGCGGTGGCCAACCTCGGCCGGGCGGAGACATCCTCCCGTACGGTGAAGATCAACGGCTTCGCGGGAAACCTGCGTGTAGCCCACAAGTACGGCTGGACGGTGAACGACTTCGTCTCGCTGGACGGCATCTTTACCACCGGCGACAACAACAACATCAGGGATGACGAGTACAGCGGCGTGCTCACCGGAAACAACTGGACATCCCCGGGCGCGGTCTTCTTCAGCCACGGCCTTTACCTGCTGCTGCCTCACGGCAACGTGGTCAACCGCTACACCGCCGCGGTGATCGACATCCAGAACATCGGGTACGGCCTGACCGCGGGTATCCTCTGCGGGGCGTACGACGTCATTCCGAACAAGTTCAGGGTGAAAGGCGGCCTCGGCTTGGGCATGGCCACGAAGACAATCGACGGTATGGGTAGCCTGATCGGGACGGAGGCGAACCTCAACCTGCGCTATACCTTGCGGGTCTACATGGACCTTGAACTGCATGCCGCATACCTCCGCCTGGGCGACTTCTATGACTCGCCCGTCGTCAACAGCGGACTGGACAAGCGACCGAATGACCCTTGGTTGGTATTTACCACCCTGAAATGGATCATGTTCTGAGGGAGAGAGAAACCATGAAGAAATCATTTGCAATCATGCTCACATCTGTCTCCCTGATGATGATACTCGGTGGGTGCGCAGCGACCTCGAGGTACTACAAGATGGATGCAAAGGAGTTCAGGGAGATCGACTACGGCTACGCAATCGAATATGTTCAGGTGCGTAACATAAGTATCGGCTATATAGACCAAGGGTCAGGCGACAAGGTGTTACTCTTGATCCACGGCCTTGGTTCGAACGCCAAGGGATGGATCAGGAATATCCCCGCCTGGTCGGAAAAGCACCGGGTGATCGCGGTGGACCTGCCGGGATACGGGATGTCGGACAAGGACTACTACCCCTACTCGCTTAAGTTTTACGCCCGGGTGCTGACGGAAATGATGGATGAACTCGGGATCGAAAAGGCGACCTTCGTCGGCCATTCGATGGGTAGCCAGATTGCCATGATCACGGCGTTGGATTATCCCGGGCGGGTGGACAGGCTGGTGCTCATCTCTCCGGCGGGTTTCGAGAAGTTCACCGACGGCGAAGCGGACTGGTTCCGGTCGGTGGCGACGCCCGAGCTGGCCAGGGATGCATCGATCCGCCAGATCGACATCAACCTGAAAAGCAACTTCTATAAGATGCCCCACGAGGCGGAATTCATGGTCACCGACCGTATCCAGGTGCGGGGAGCGAGTGACTTCGAGATGTACGCATACGCGGTGGCGCGCAACATCCACGCGATGGTCAACGAACCGACCAGCGACCGGCTGAAAGATATCAATCAGCCGGTACTGATACTCTTCGGCGAACACGATGGGCTGATCCCGAACTCATATCTGCACGGGGGAAAGGCCGAGAGCGTTGCCGAAATCGGCCAACGGGTCATCCCGAACAACAGGCTGGTGATTGTTCCGAGCTGCGGTCACTTCGTCCAGTTCGAAAAGCCCGAAGCGACAAACCGGGAGGTGCTGGATTTCATGTCGGACAACTGAGCCGACAAGGGAAACCACCACCTCGGTGGTTTACTGAGGGTTGTTTTAGCTCTCTGATGGCAGACAGGGCAGATCCATCTCTTAAATACTGGTCGGATATCGGGGTCCACCTGTGGGTTTTACATTCTTGCACTGCACATAATTGAACAATAGGCCTGTTGCTATTGTGCTTGAGAGAACAGGGAATCATAAGACTCAAGGATGAGCTGTTTTGTGCTCCTCATACCGAAGAGTGTGCTCTCTGTCTCATCAACACCGGAAAACGTCGAGAGGATGTATTCTACATCATCACGTTTAATCTGGTAGAGGATGAAAAACGCGGCGTCGAGTTCGGCCATTAAGACGGCGCGGTCCTGTGGGTCCCAACGATGCACACCTTCCGCGATCCCACAAGCAACCGCCAGCGGTAACATGTCATTACTGGTGCAGGTCAGCTTGAGTACACGGTCAGATAGCCATTCCTTGAGTCTGATATTATTATCCCAAGGACATGGTTTATCATAATAATCCGAATTCAGTACAGGAAATTGCTTGACTAGGTAGAAATTCAAATGTAGTCCCCCAATTTTCTGTCTAGCAATGTAATCCAGAACAAAAGAATTCAGATTTGCTAATAAGCAACATTGATAAATTTCGTGCTTATCGCTTAACACAATAGGTGCACTATTTAAGACACCAGCTACCGGGATAAATGAACATATCATAGTCCTTGTATTTGTAGGGCTTGTTATATCTTTATAAGCTATTATAGCAGAAATATCACTACTGATGTGGTTGTATACACTGGTGTCTTGGACCCACCATCTAGGAGTTGGATAATACTCCTCATTCTGGTGTTGAACGTTAGAACTGGCAATTGTTTGGCCTTGACGTATCCAGTTTTCATCTTTTACATCAACACTGGCAGCTCTATGATCATATAACTGGAGCATCTTAGCTTCAATAAGAGGTAATAGCACATCCCCTTTCTTCTTATATGCATTCGTCTTATTATCGTACTTATACCCTTTCTTAATAACATTATTAGTCTCTTCAAATAAAGAGGCGTCATTGGTTTGATGAAACATGGTGAAGAATTTAATCCCCCAAGGATTTGAATCCGTTGTCTTGTTCAGCAGGACCGGAACGTTGCGATACACCTGTCGGGTGATATCAGCATCTTGCTGGGATCGAAAGACAGGGCATGTTTTTGTGTTCGGATTGACGAGCGCGAAATCGCTGGGTTTCAATCGAATCCTTCTGCTCGCCTGTTTCAACTCCTTCATCTCATGGAGGAAAAAGCTCAATTCGAAGGAGTCATTCGGATTGCCTTTGCCGGTGATCAGGAAAATCGTAAACTTGAATCGCCCGTCAACATCTGCGAAGATCTTTTTCCTATTCTCGAAATCGAAGATGCCTGCAATGCGTTTTTCTTCAACCAGTTTATTAAAAAACTTACTCGTGGTAAGATCAGTGGAAATCCCTGAAGGGACGAGCAGACCGACTCGGCCTTTTGGAGACACAATGCTGCTTCCGAGCTCAGCAAAAAGTGCATAGGTGTTGATATCGCCTTTACCGGTAAGCGGGAATTGACTGTTCTTGCGGACGTGATTCAAGATGGTTTCAGCCTGCTTCTTCGCACTCTCATATCGATCATAAAGCGCGGGATTGTCCTGCTTCAGTTTCTGAATGAGTTGTTTTCTTGTTGCCGCACTTACCGCCGAGGCGATATCCGGACTCGACGCGTCGAAGAATTCTCTCTCCTGAAGTTTCAACCTTTCCCAGGGTGGATTGCCGATAACACAATCAAATCCACCTTCCTCACGTTCAAAGATGTCGGCGAATTCCTCTTCCCACTTCATCGCTTTCGAATCCACATCCGGGTCGGTCACGAGACTGTTGAGGCAGCGGATGTTTTGGGAGAGATCGGCGAGGGATTTATGAGGTTCGGCAGATCGAATCCAGAAGGAGAGTTGGGTTATCTCGACTGCTTCTGGAGAAAGGTCTACACCGAAGAGGTTGTCATGCAGTAGGAAATGCGGGATTTGTTCAAGGATTGAGCGGTCTTCATCGCCCGTATGATACAAGAGATGATCCAGGACCTCAATATATTTTCCCTCAAGATAGTCGTAAGCCTTGATCAGAAACGCCCCACTTCCGCACGCCGGATCGACAACCTTTAACCGCCGGAGGAGAGCAAGACTCTGCCTGTAATACTCGGCGACGTCATCTCGGAGTACATCGGAAGTCAAATCAGAGTCAGAAAGTTTCAGCTTCTTTGCAAGGAGCTTGAATCGTTCATCAACGGTTGAACCAAGAACATTTTCAACGATGAATCCCGTGAATTCTGGTGGCGTATAGTAAATCCCGCCTCGTTTTCGTTCCGCCGACTTTTTCATTTTCGGTTGAGAGACAACTTGAGCTGACTGGAAAATGCCGCTCAACCGTACCTGCTCGATGTCGTTGATAGACCGCTCAAACAGGTGTCCCAAGACCTCTACGCTTACCTCGTCTCGAAAGTCGTACTCGCCTATTTCATGGAAGAAATTCGTCCAGTGATCATCCAGTTCAAGATTGTCGACTTCGGGGTCTTCACAGAATAAGCCTCCGTTAAACGCATTGATTTCGGCAATCGAGTTCCCTTTATCCACACTGCGAAACAGGTTCTTGAAGTTCTGCCATTGAGGATTTGTGACCTGAGAAAAAGCTGGAAGAGCTGTATAAGCTCTGTTGATTGTTCTCGATGGCAGCAGATTCCTGTCTTCACAGAAAGCAATAAAAATAATTCGATCAAACAGTTTCTGAGTGATCCGAATTGCTCGATCAAGCTCTTTGTGGTGCGGAGTTTCTGTCAGGTGTTGGATCAGGTCACTCCTGCTGGAGTCATAGCTGATGTACAGTTTATCACCAACTTCCTGCTGTCGTTCACCCGACTCGCGAAGGAGTTCGGAGGCATATGTTTCGCTGCCCTGTTTTTTACCAATTAACCCACGCCAATGGAAGAGACAGTAGAACTGATCAAAGACTTCCTCGCGTTGCAGATCGTTCAGTGTGAAATGCTGGTAGATCCGTGTGGTGTGATCCCGGTGGTAAAGTCGGAAACTGACGAAGTTACTAACGATGCCCCAAGGAGTTTGTGGAAGATCATTCAGATAATCCCAACATTGTTGAACAGGTGTGCGTCCGCTAAATCGATCTCGATCAACATTCGTCTTTGGTCCTTTCAATTCAATGACAGCGGTAGGAGGATTTGTACTTGATTTCGCAAAGAATCCGAGGGCAGCATCCGCTATGCCTGATACTGTGGAATACTTTGGTTCGTAATTCCAGATAGGAGCGGTATCAGAAATAGCCTTGTAACCAAGAGCCACACCAAAAACTTCTGCAAGGAAATCTACTTCAAGCGTTGTCTCCTTTTTTGTCTGAAGAATGCCCTCTTCCTCCAGTTTCACCCATTTCTTGATGATTTCGTAAGCCTGGTTATATCCCGCATCCTTAAATTCGACGAGTAGTGATTTTTTTCGAAGCAATTCAGGCAGAATAAGATTCTGATGCCGCCGTCCATCACCATAACGTGCTGCGTTTAACTCGGGGAATAAAATAGTCTGCGCGCCCATCGATATTCGCTTCCGTAAGTGGTGAATGCAAAATCTAATGCAAGTCCCCGTTATTATTGGTACGCCATCAGGGACTTGAACCCCGAACCAACGGATTAAGAGTCCGCTGCTCTACCAATTGAGCTAATGGCGCAAGTTGCCTAATATCAAACTGTTACAAGTTGGGCCTACCAAAATATGCTTGCATTACACTTGCATCTTCTTAGCCAGCCTCCCGCCATGTGGCTGAGGAGCAATCAGCAATTATCCGGTCTCAAGCGTTCAACCACTTTCGAGTGAACCCCTCACGATCAATTCACCCGGTTTTCCATACCCGGTTCCGCCGGCAGGACAAATGATAACCAACCATTGAAAAAAATGCAAGATCGGTATTTACTCAAGTTCCCCGGGAGCGCGCCACACAGCTCACTGCTGCGTTACGATCCCTCGGAATAGTCCACTATGCCTTCGGGAGCGTGCCTTGCATTGAACTGTGTGGCGTAGCTCAGAACCCATCGAATCATGTGATCTCGTCCACTAGTGGACGAGATCATATAAAAGAGACGCCGGGGTATAAGTTTACCGTTCGCCGTCTAATACCCGCCTCCGAAAATCTGGAAGTCGATGAAATCGGCATGGTGGAAGATGATCGCTTCTCGGCTGCGCCTGAAATCCGCCCCCTCCTTGCTGTGCACCGCCGCAACATGAAGCACTTCATCGGGCAAACCACGTTGCCAGCCGAGGCCGACGCTGCTGAATGGGTGACGCAGATGTTTGCCATGCTCGGCCTTGACCGCACCCTTGCCCGGGTCGGGTTTATACTCCAGCAGCTTGCCGACATCGGCGATCATGGCGCCGGCCATGAGTACATCACGGTTCAGGTCAAGCTTATTGCCATAATGATCGATGAGCGTATCATGAATGGCTGCGCTCATCCTTGCCGTTGCGCGGATGTGTTCAAGAAAACTGATCTCAAGTCCTTCTATCAGCAGGCTGAATGGGAATTTCTCCAATTGCGCAGGCGTCCAGCCACCACGTTCGAGCGCATCGATCCATGTCCCGATGACCTGGTCACGCAATCGCTCGTCGCGTATCTCATCGAATTCCGGAATAGCTTTCAGCAGCTCAGACCGCATGTTGTTACTCCTTTTATCGACCTTTTCCCATGAAGCATCTTCAAACCCTGTCAGCGCCAATTCGACAAATCACAACGAATTCAAGATCAATTGAAACGGTCCAGTCAAGCATCAGCGAGCCCTGCGTCCGCCCCCTTTTGTCATTCTTGCATCGGCTTTTGCGCGCTTTTCCCTGGCCAGTGCGATCCTCTTCATCAAGCTGTTTGTGAACGGCACCCCGAAAGTAAGCGCAATGCCAACCAGACCTCCGGCCAGTGACGCGGCAATGGTCGATTCCCTTTTCAACAACGGCCGTGTCGCCAAGCTTGTTCCCAGAAAGACCAGGGCACCCAAAACTCCCTGCTTATATCTTTGTCTCCCTGTGGGCCTGTCCATCTGGAAGCGGCTCATACCGGAAAGGTCATGTCCCAGGGCCAGTCCTCCCCCGATTCCGAGTGGAAACGCCGCCATCGGCGAACCTGTGAGCAGGCCAAGTATCCCGCAGGAAAGGGCCACGGTAAATCCACGCGAACCGCGCGGTTTGGAAAACCACCAGCGACGGAAAGGTTTTTCGAACGCAGCCACACCGGCAAGGCTTCCGGCGCCGAGCATCGCTCCGGCGATGACATCGCGCGGGTAGTGCACACCGAGGTAGACGCGCGACAACGGAATTGCCACTCCAAGCGTCAGCCCCAGCATCCTCACCCATTGCCGCTTGCCCTTCGATACGAGGAAGAGTCCCAGGGCAACCGCGTTCTGAGCATGGCCGCTGGGAAATGTGTGATCACCCCTGGCAACGAAGGCATAGGGGTGCATCGCCTTTCTCGGCGGCCTGGGGAACCGGAAGCGCACCTTGACTATCTGGTTGACCGCCACCGTGGGAATTATGGCACCGGCGAAAGTGAGCGCGGTTTGACGGTCATACATGCTGAAGAGTCCGCTCATCAGGGTGAAGTAAGTGACCTCGCTGCCGAGCGCAGCCATCACCAACGAGACGATATCAAGAGAGAGCGTTCTTCTCTCGGCACGGCGCAAAGCCTCCACCGGATCGGCGAGCCAGGGAATCAGATCACGCCCCTCGACCTTCCCGAGTCGCAGGGGATCTTCATCGACGGTATCGCGGCTCAGGCGGCGACTGGATATGTGAAGCAGAGGAAGATGCATGACGGCAACAAGATGTTAATTAAAGCCGGTCATTTCCGGCCTTTTGTTCCAGGCAATATGCTGATTATTCCACCATCAGCTTCAGCGTTCTTCAGTCAGTACGGCCTCTTGTAGAACGGTGTTTCGACAACTTCAGCCGCGATGCGGCGTCCACGGACATCGATTTCGAACCGTGTACCGACAGGCGTAAATTCCTTCAGCAGGTATGCCATGCCGATGCCTTTTTCGAGGCTGGGAGACCAGCAACCGCTGGTGACATCGCCGATCCTGAGATCGCCCTGCTGACATCTATAACCTTGCCTTGGAATTGCCCTGCCATTGATTTCAAAGCCGATCAATTTCCGGCTGATTCCCTTTTCCTTGATATTCAGGATGGCATCGCGACCGATGAAATCACCTTTGTTCACCTTGGTAACCCAGCCGAGCCCGGCCTCAATCGGGTTGGTCGTCTCGTCTATGTCGTTTCCGTAAAGCGCGAACTTCATCTCGAGGCGAAGAGTGTCACGAGCGCCGAGACCAATTGGCTCGAGATCGAATTTTTTACCCGCCTTGAACAGCGCATCCCAGATCGGCTCGGCAAACCTGTTCTCGATGTAGAGTTCAAAGCCGTCCTCGCCGGTATATCCGGTCCGGCTGATGATTGCATCGGCGCCGGCGACTTTTCCCTCATCGAACCAATAGTACTTGATTTCACCCAGCTTGGCCGGGGTGATCTTCTGAAGAATTTCAGTCGCATTCCGGCCCTGAACGGCGAGCAGCGTGATCTCATCGCTGCGGTCTTCGAGTTCCACCGGCTCCGGTTTGTGTTTCATCAGCCAATCGAAGTCTTTCTTACGATTTGCGGCGTTAACCACGACCATGAAATAGTCTTCAAAACGATAGATCAGCAGGTCGTCGATCACCCCGCCCTCATTTGTGAGCATCGCCGAGTACTGGGCTTGGTGTGTCTGAAGCTTCATGGCGTTATTGACGGTCACCCGGTTTATGTACTCAGCCGCATCTTCGCCCCTGACAAAGAACTCGCCCATATGGGAAACGTCGAACAGGCCTGCAGTCGTACGCACCCGTTGATGTTCGGCTTTAACGCTGTGGTACTGGATCGGCATGATGTAATCGGCGAAGGGACCCATTTTGGCTCCCAGGCTTGAGTGTTTCTCGAACAGGGCGGTCTTCATGCCCTCCATGGACCTCCTCCTTCCATACTCCGCTTTGGTGAACTACGTCTAAGCCTGCAATTTCACGCCGTTCCTTCCGACTTTATTATCGACGATCAGCGCGTTTGCGCAACAGCAACCGTTTGACTTTATCGATAATATCCGTGTGGCGCAAGCCGAACAAATCCAACAGCTCCTCCGGTTTACCGGATTTTCCGTAACGGTCCATCACCGCGACGAACTCCATCGGCACAGGGTGTTTCTCAGCCACCACCTGCGCCACCACCGAGCCAAGACCGCCGTTGATCTGATGTTCCTCAGCGGTAAGAATCGCCCCCGTCTCATCGGCAGCCCGTATAATCGCCGCAATATCAATAGGTTTGAGCGTGTGCATGTTCAACACCCTGAGTTTAATGCCTCCCCTGCGTAAAATGTCATGAGCGATCAACGCTTCAGAGACCATCTGCCCGATGGCGATGCAGGTTGCGTCTTCGCCTTCAGCCATGAGCTGGGCCCTGCCGAACTCGAATGGCGTGCCGGCAGAGGTCACACTCGGTACCTTCTCGCGTCCGAAACGAATATACACAGGGCCGTCAATATCATAAGCCGCTACCGTCGCCTTTCGGGTCTGGTAGAAATCGGCGGGGGCGATCACCGAGAAATTCGGCAGCGCGCGGACAAGAGCGATATCCTCGAGCATCTGATGCGTGGCGCCGTCCGGCCCGACGCTGATACCCGAATGGGCTCCGCCGATTTTGACATTGCACGGGGTATAACCGACCGTCACACGCAACTGGTCGTAAACCCTCCCAACCCCGAACGCGCTGTAGGTCACATAGTAAGGCACCTTCCCGAAGAGCGACATGCCTGCCGCGACGTTGGTCATGTTCTGTTCCTGGATGCCCATCTCGATCAGGCGATCCGGCCAGCGTTCCTTGAAGAAATCGACATTGGTCGAGACCGTGTTGTCGCCGACAAGAACGACGACGTTGTCATGAGCTTCTCCGACGTCAACAAGACCATGCCCCCAGCCTTCACGGGTTGTCCGCCATTCGAAGTTACGCTCGGATGTGTTCTTAATTGCTATTTCGCTCAAGGTATCGTTCCGTTGTTTTCAAGTCTGCTTTTCCATTCATCGAAACTCGTCCCCATCGCATCGAGCGCTCTCTCCGCCTGCTCGATTGTCGGCGGACGGCCATGCCAACCCGGGTCATCCTCCATGAAATCGACGCCTTTGCCCATCACGGTTTTCGCGATAACAACGCTTGGACTGCCCTTTGCCGACGACGCCTCCTCGAACGCCATGAGTATCCGCTCAACTGAGTGGCCATCGATTTCGATCACATTCCACCCGAAAGCGCGGTACTTCTCAGCGAGCGGCTCGATCTTCATCACATCATCAGTGCGCCCGTCTATTTGCAGGCCGTTGAGATCGACGATGCCGCAGAGGTTGTCAAGCTCGAAATGGGACGCACTCATCACCGCCTCCCAGATCGATCCCTCCTGTTGTTCGCCATCGCCCATCGAGCAGTAGCATCGTCTCGGATGCCCGTCCATCTTCGAGGCGAGAGCTGCGCCGACGGTCACTGACAACCCCTGTCCAAGCGACCCGGCCGAAGTCTCGAGCCCCGGAGTATCATCGGCGGATGGATGCCCCTGGAGATGACCGTGAATTTTCCGGAAAGAAAGCAGATCACGCAGCGGAAAGTAACCGCGCTCGGCCATCACGCTGTAGATCAAAGGGGAGATATGCGCATTCGAGACATGCCAGAAGTCGCGGTCCGGCCATGCCGGGTCCGAGGGATCGACATTTACTTCGTGAAAAAGAAGCGTGGTCAGGTAATCTGCGCAGGATAACGAACCGCCGGAATGCCCGGTGCCCGCGTGTGCCAGGAGTGTGATTATGTCGCGCCGGATATCGAGCGCCTTCGATTCTAGTTCCTCAACAGATAATTTTAATCGTGCCACAAGTTACCCCGATCTCCACCCGCATCTATGCGCTGAGTTCTTTCTCAATCGCCTCGCGAAACTCGGCGACGTTTTTCCCGACATCGCCCTTGAATACCGCCGACCCCGCGACGAGTTCGGTAGCGCCCGCATTTACGAGCTTTCCGGCGTTCCGCGGAGTCACCCCACCATCGACCTGGATAACCGCTTCGCTGCCGTATGCTTCTAACAACCGGCTGATTTTATTAATCTTGTCAAGGCTACTGACGATGAATTTCTGCCCTCCCCAGCCGGGATTGACCGTCATCACCAATATCCGGTCAAGAAGCGGGAGCGTGTACTGCAGGAACTCAATGAATGGGCTGGCCGGATTGATCGCAACCCCGGCCTCACAGCCGGCCCCGCGTATCATCTCCAGCACGCGATGCAGGTGGGGGCATGCTTCAGCGTGCACGGTGACACCATTCACTCCGGCTTCGGTAAACGCCTCGATTTGCCTCTCGGGCTCAACAATCATCAGATGCGCATCGACATCGGCGCCTGTCTGCTCGATCACCGACCTGACAACTTCAGCCCCGTAAGTGATCTGCGGCACGAAACGGCCATCCATAATATCCGCGTGCAGACCATGAGCTCCCGCCTCGAGTGCTTGAGCCGCATGATCGCCAAGTCGCGCAAAATCAGCCGCAAGCAACGATGGTTGCAGCTTGATCTTCCCACCGAAAAGAGGAACCGTTTCGCTCGATTCGTTCATCATAACCTCTCCCGTTCAGGTCAGCTCGCTGTCCTGAATCCGTGGACGATTAAAACATCAGTCGCCCTATTTCCTGTTGACGACGATTTGCACCGTATCGCGTGCAGCGAGCACCGCTCCCGCAGAGGGATTCTGGATGACCACTTCGCCGTTACGCTTCCTCGCGTAACGGTCATATTCTATCCTTCCCAACACCAACCCGGACTTCATAATCAGGTACTTCGCCTGGTCACGCGGCAATCCGATTAGCAAGGGCATGATGTACTCGGCAGGCTCGCTGCCGAGGCTGACAGTCAGTTGAACTCCATCCGCCTTGGAAACCGTGTCTCCCTCAGCCGGAAGCTGGTCAACCACCTGGCCCTCATAAACCGAGTCGCTGAAAGCATATTCGATCTTCTCGATCTTACTGCCAATCCTCTGCACCGCGAATTCCGCGTCCTCCCTCAGCATGCCCAGGACACCCGGCACGACTGCGAATGGAGGTCCGGCGGAGACGGAAACATGAATCCGGCGTCCACGCTTCGTCCAGCCTCCGGGTGGTGGAAACTGATCGAGAATTATCCCGGTGGGCATCATCGCGTCGTAACGCTTATCGTCCACGATGATCTTGAAGCCCCTTTTCTTATAGATCGCATTCGCTTCCGAGACCAGCTTGCCTCGTGTATCCGGCACGGGTATTTCAGATCCCTGGCGAGTGTAGAGTGGCATGATCACCAGATTGACGACAAGCACGATGGCTCCCCAGATCATCAGAACGATCGTCCCTCGACCTATCCAGATAAAGATCTCTTCCAAGCGGTTCATCGTTCCCGTCTCCAGCGCACGACAAACGCTCCATCTACACTATCGTCAGGCGGCCAGGTGGCAGCAATCCCCGTATCACGCCGCCATTTCTTGGGGATTTCCTCGGGAAGCTGCTCGCGCTCGAACTGATCGCCGAATCTCTTCTCGAAGGCCATCACCCTCTCCCCGTTCTCTTCCGGCTCGAGGCTGCATGTACTGTAAACCAATACGCCTCCCAGCTTCACCCTTGCGGCCGCTTTTTCCAGAAGACTGCCCTGAATCTTGCAAAGCTGGTTGATCCGCAGGGGCGACCTGTTGATCAGGATATCCGGCCTGCGATGGGCGACTCCCGTGCCGCTGCAGGGCACATCGATCAGCACGCGATCAAATATACCCTCCTCCATCTTCATCGCATCGGCGGCGACTACATCGATCCCGTCGTGTCCCATGCGCGCCAGCCCCTCCCGCGTCAGACGATTCCGTTTCATGCTCTTGTCGATGGCGACAAGACGTCCATCGCCCCCCATAAGCTCCCAGATCAGCGCGCTCTTGCCGCCAGGTGCGCAACAGAGATCGAGCACGTTCTCGCCGGGTTTCGGATCGAGTACCAAAGGGGCGATTCCCGCCGCCGCGTCCTGTACGGTCGTGATCCCGTCCTTGAAAGAGGGCAATTCCGACGGCCTCGTCCCACGGACATATAAATATCCCGGCCATTCCGCAACCTTCTCGCCCTCCACCCCTTCATCGCCAAGAATCTTCGACCACTGATCGTCGCTGTCGCACTTCAAACGGTTTCTTCTCAATCCGACCGAAGGAATCCTGGAGAGGAAAGATATCATCGAGTTGGTCTTCTCCTCTCCCCATTGATCGGTCCATTTCACGCGCCACCGTCGAAGCGGACCACCATCCAGGTAGAAGCCATCGGACGGACGCATTCCGGCTTCGGCGATTGCTCGCCTGAGCACGGCGTTGACCAGCCCGCCAGCCCCTTCGCCGACCAGTTCATGCGCCTGTGACACCGCCTCGTTGACGGCGGCGTGTGCCGGAACACGGTCGAGGTGAAGAATCTGATACAGGCCGACACGCAGTATCGCCAGCAATCGGTGCTGCATCTTGCCGATACCGGCGTCGACCAGCTTGTCAAGGATCCCATCCAGCTCGTCGCGGCGGCGGGCGATACCATAGACAATTTCCGTCACCATCGCACGATCACGTTCGTCCCGGAGCCCGTCATCGCCAAGGAACCGGTCACGGATCTGATCTATTTTCCCGCCCGTGTGCTGCCAGTGCGAGATAATTTCAACCGACACCCTGCGCGGATCGCCCGCCTCGAAATCCATTATATACCCAGCGCCGTTCCCGGTTTCAACGGATATCCCCGGAGAAAAACGGACACCGGCATCCGTTTTTTTCCCTCAAGCTGAACTTCCGAAAAAACAACAGCATGATCTCCACATGCGACGATGAGCTCTTCGCCGACGGTCAGCACTTGTCCGGGCGGTCCGCTTATTCTCTTGTCCACCCGTGACCGGAAAAGTTTCAGCGTCTTTTCATCGAGTTCGGTGAACGCTCCCGGCCATGGTTGCACTCCGCGAACCCTGTTATGCACTTCAATGGCCGGCTTCATCCAGTCGATCCGTCCATCTTCCCTGGTCAACTTCGGAGCCTTGCTGACTTCGCTCTCGTTCTGAGGAATCGGTTTTAGAGTCTCAGCGGCTAGCCCGTCGAGCGCCTCAAGAACCAAATCGGCTCCCATCGGCGCCAGAACAGCGGCCAAATCCTCCGCTGTCGCATTCGGTTCGATATCTATTGTACGTTGCAGTAACAATCCCCCGGCATCCACTTCGCTGGTTATTCTGAAGATGCTGACCCCGGTTCGATCCTCGCCATTGATTAAAGCTCGGTTGATCGGTGCCGGACCGCGATATCGCGGAAGCAGGCTTGGATGGATGTTCAGCGTTCCATATGGAGGCAGATCAAATATCTCCTGCGGAAGGATTCTGAAGGCGACAACCACAGCCGCTTCCGGATTCCAGGCGCGGTACGACTCGATGAATTCGGGATCCTTGAGCCGAGGCGGGGTCAATACCGGCAATCCAAGATTCTCCACGGCGATGCGGATCGGGGTCGGGAGTAACCGTCGACCCCGTCCCGTGGGTTTATCCGGTCCGGTAACAACGCCGACCAGATCGTGTCCGCCAGCCTTTGCAATTCTCTCGAGAACCGGAACCGCGAAGGAGCCTGTGGCGAGAAGCGAAAGGCGCATCGGCTATGACCCTTCTTTATGCGCAGACGCCTCCTCGCGCAATTTGTCGAGTTTCCCCTTGACGAGCGAGCGTTGCAGCGAACTCAGGTGATCGATAAAGAGAATCCCTTCGAGATGGTCCATCTCGTGCTGGATCACCCGCGCCAACAACCCATCCACCCTGATTTCCTTTTCTTCTCCATCGAGCTCCTGGTACCGGAGCCGTATTCTTTTAGGCCGCTCCAGCTCTTCGAAGATTCCGGGAACGGAAAGGCACCCCTCCTCCATGACCGCTGTCTCCGCGCTGGATTCGAGGATTTCAGGGTTGCTTATGGCATAGATTTTCCTGGCGTCCTCATCCTCTTCCACGGGCACGCCGATTACAATGAAACGGCGCTCGATTCCAAGCTGCGGAGCCGCCAGCCCGATCCCCTCATTTGCGATCATAAGCTCAACCATCATGCCGGCCAGCTCTTCCAACTGCTCGCCGAATTCGACTACGGGTTTCGCTTTCCGCCTCAAAACCGGATCGCCGACTACTCTGATATTCAACTCGCTCATCTCATCGACTTTAGAATATTCAAGGACTATTTCTTACCCACTAAGGCCTTGGTTTTGTTTGCAGTACGGTTGACAGCGGATCGATCTACGATAACTTTGGTATTGTCGGATATCTTGACGATCAAGGTGTTGTCCTGCTCACGGATTCCTGCAATAGTCCCATGAAGTCCGCCGATTGTCACCACCCCATCGCCCTGTTTCAACTCCGAGATCATTTTCTGTTGATTCTTCTGGCGTCTGGCCTGAGGCCGGAGAATCAGAAAATAGAAGATGAGGAAGATCAGAATGAACGGCAGAAAACCGAAAATCCCTCCGCCGCCGCCCTTTTCCGCTCCAGACCCACCCATCAGGAATAGAATGCTCATCATCGCATGTCACCTTTCAGCTTTCTTGATATCCAATGATTCTGAATTTCGAATATACGTAAAGTTGAAAGTACCGACCACTTTTACTGCATTTCACTATTCGCCAAGCGAGACTCCTCTATCCCCGCAATCCCGTAATTCCTCTAATATATACTTCAGTCAGCCAGGCCTTGTAAACCGCAAGCAAAGCAAAATGATGGGAAAAAACACCTTTTCACTGAACATAGTGAATTATATCACATAAATGACTCTCATTGCCTCTTACTTCTATTGTAACATCATACTTTCCATAAACTATTGGCTTCGCTGGAGGTTACTCAACCTATGAATAAAATATCACAAAGTAAACCGTAATATTTAGTTATTCCTAAGACTACCGCTTAATTATGGAGTTGCGAGCTACGACCTTTTTTCATACCTTAATGATGCTTCTAAGGCATTTCTGGACCATTCCGGGGGACAATCTGTTCAAGGCATGACAAATATGCACCCATCATACACGGAATGCATGTGAGATCCATCCGCCCTGAAAACCGCAACGTCCTCCTGTTCACCGGCAACTATGGCAGTGGTAAAACCGAAGTAGCGGTAAATGCCGTCGGTTCGCTCGCCCGGCTCGGAGAACAGGTGACGATCGTTGATCTTGACCTGGTGAACCCTTACTTCCGATGCCGTGAGGCGCGGAAACAGCTCGAGAAACTTGGCATTCGCGTCATCGCGCCGGAGGCTGATATGCACAATGCCGATCTGCCGATTCTGTTACCCGAGGTGCGGGGTTCGATCGAAAGAACGCAGGGCATAACGGTGCTCGATGTCGGCGGGGATAATGTAGGCGCCACGGTGTTGGCATCGCTTGAACCCGCTTTCCGCAGGCAAGCATACGAGATGTGGTTCGTTCTTAACCGGAACAGGCCGTTCACCGACACCGTCGACGGCGCAATGCGGTTGATGGACGAGATCGAGCAGGCATCCCACCTGAAAATCACGGCTCTTGTCGGGAACACTCACCTGCTTGAGGAAACCGATCTGAAGATGGCCAGGGACGGCGCCGGATTCACAAAGGAAGTCGCTTCGAAGCGCGGGATACCGGTCGTGTTTGTGACCGCCCCCGTGCCGAGCCTGTATGAAGCGGGTCATCTTGAAGACCCCGAGGAGGAAATCAGTGGAACGATCGATGTCTCCGGCTTCGATGCGCCTGTTCTGCCCCTGCGGAGAATCATGCTTCCGCCCTGGCTGGGTGGATCACCTCCGGGTTCGATGTCGACACATGCACGCGATGGATTTGCAAGGATCACCGGAACCGGCGAGTAGCTTGAACCGGACCCGTCTACTGTTCGAAAAGAGAGCATTATTGACACAAAGGACTGAAAATGCCGCTCGTCAACATTGATCCGGAACGCTGCAAGGGTTGCGAGCTCTGCATTCGCTCCTGTCCGCAGGAAATCATCGAGATGGCCAAGGAGATCAACACCAGGGGATATTTTTACGCCAGTGTATACGATCAACCGAGGTGTATCGGCTGCCGTCTCTGCGCGATCATCTGCCCCGACATCGCCATCGAGGTGAGCGTGAACGCCGTACAGTACCAGTTCTTCCCATATTGACATTTTCTCGGCAAACGTCCCACCGGCGATAATCGTCTGGTCGGGCGGAGGTCTTGATTCGAATCGGCTGTCAATCAACACATATTGAGCCATGGCCAAAAAACTGATGAAGGGAAATGAGGCGATCGGCGAGGCGGCGATAAAAGCCGGTGCAAGGCACTACTTCGCCTACCCGATCACCCCTCAGACCGAGGTTGCCGAATATCTGGCTCGCAGGATGCCGGAAATCGGCGGGGTTTTTCTACAGGCGGAGAGCGAACTCGGTGCGAGCAACATGATTTTCGGAGCGGCTTCCAGCGGAAAAAGGGTTTTCACTTCCAGCTCGAGTCCGGGCATCAGCCTGATGAGCGAAGCTTTGAGCTACATCGCCTGCGCCGAGCTGCCCTGCGTCTTTATCAACGTCTGTCGTGCGGGGCCGGGCCTGGGGGGAATCCTGCCCAGCCAGGGCGACTATTTCCAAGCGACAAAGGGCGGCGGTCACGGCGATTATCGCCTGCTGGTGCTCGCGCCGTCAACCGTGCAGGAGACCGTCGAGCACGTGATGCTCGCTTTCGACCTCGCGGACAAGTACCGAAACCCGGTGATGATCTTCGCCGACGGCCTCATCGGCCAGATGATGGAACCGGTGGATTTCGACGCGATCAAGCTGGGCAAGCCTGCCGATCATTCCGATTGGTCGATCACCGGTGCGAAGGGTCGCGAACCGCACCTGGTGAAAACGCTTTACCTCAACCCGGTCGACAACGAAGCGCACAACAAGCTCCTCGCCGAGAAATACGAAAAGATGAAAGTCGAGGCGCGGCATGAGATGTACGGCGGCATGGGCAGCCCCGAAATCGTCATCACCGCATTCGGCACCTCCGCCCGTGTCTGCAAAACCGCGGTCGATGTGCTCAACCAGGAGGGTATCGATGTCGCGCTCTTCCGTCCGATCACCCTCTTTCCCTTTGACGGCAAGGCTCTCTACAAGCTTTCGAAACAGACACATGTAAAGGCGTTCCTTTCGGTCGAGATGAGCAACGGCCAGATGATAGAGGATGTCCAGCTTCACACCCGGAGCCGCAAGCCGATCCATTTCCTCGGCTATCAGGGAGGGATCGTCCCCGGACCGGAGGAAGTCGTTGAAGAAGTGAAAAAGCGATTAAGAATCAAAAATTAAATTTTTGCTTGGTTAACATCTAAGTTCAATTCCTCAATTCCTTAATTCTTAATTCCAAGAGGCAATAATGGCCATGCACAAGATATTCGAGAAGCCGGAAGCGATGACCGATGCGCACACACATTACTGCCCCGGGTGCACACATGGCATCATCCACCGTCTCGTCGCGGAGGTGCTCGATGAGCTGGGACTGCGCGAAAGGGCATGCGGTATCGCACCGGTCGGATGCAGCGTCCTCGCTTACAACTACTTCAACTGCGATTTCCTCGAGGCTGCTCACGGCCGGGCTCCTGCCTTCGCCACCGGGCTCAAACGCATCAGCCCGGAAATGATCGTATTCAGCTACCAGGGCGACGGCGACCTCGCTTCCATCGGGACCAACGAGATACTCCACGCCGCGAACCGCGGCGAGAAAATAACCGTCATCTTCGTCAACAACGCGATATACGGCATGACCGGCGGCCAGATGGCCCCGACGACTCTACCGGGCCAGGTAACCACCACATCGCCCACCGGTCGTGACGTCGAGACCACCGGCTGGCCGATACGCGTGCGCGAGCTGCTCGCGACGTTGCGCACCCCGGCCTATATCGCCCGCGGCAGCGTCCACTCACCGCAGTGGATCATCAGGACGAAGCAGTATGTCCGCAAGGCGTTCCGATATCAGGACGAGGGAACCTGTTTCAGCCTTGTCGAGGTGCTCAGCACCTGCCCCATCAATTGGGGCAGGACCCCCACCGCGTCGACCCAGTGGCTCGCCGAGAACATGATCCCCTACTATCCCCTCGGCGAGCTGAAAACGCCGGACGAGGAGGATACGGTGGTGAAGAAGATGCTGGAAGGGTGAGAATTAAGAATTAAAAATTAAGACTGGGAATAGGTTGTTCAGACAGACGCTTTATCCGTCAGTTGACGGATGGAGAACCGGCGGACTCAAGGCATAGACAATGAATAGTTCCGTCAGCTCTTTAGCGAAGCGGAGAGCTGACGGAAGAGGTAAGAAGTGGAAGTCAGAGTCCAACTCCAGGAACCGAAAAGCAACGCGCGAGGGAAAAAAGAATGCAGCGCGAGGTGAAATTCGCAGGATTCGGCGGTCAGGGAATTCTTTCGGCGGGCAAATTCTACGCCGAGGCGGGGATGGAGGAGGGCAAGCATGTCGCCTGGGTACCCTCCTACGGCCCGGAGATGCGCGGCGGCACCGCCTACTGCACGGTGGTTATCGCCGACCACCCCATCGGCAGCCCGGTGGTCAACAACCCCGCCGACCTGGTCGCGATGAACCGGCCGAGCCTCGAGAAGTTCGAGCCGACAGTCCGCTCGGGCGGCTTCATCCTGATCAACAGCAGCCTGATCCCGGACCGGGTGAAACGGGAGGATGTCATCGAAATTCTGGTCCCCTGCAACGAGGAGGCGATCAGGCTGGGGAACAACCGCGGGGCGAACATGGTCGCCCTCGGCGCCTATGTCGCCTGCAGCGGGACGGTCAAGCTTGACACCGTGATCCGCGAGGTCACACGCGAATTCCAACGCAAGCCCGAGTTCATCGAATCGAACATAGCCTGTATCCGCCGTGGCGCGGAGATCGCGAAAAAAGCATTGGAGAAGGTTTCATGAGCCCGGCGACGAGGAGGCTGGCAGCGAAAAAGGCACAGGCGAAAGAGAGTACTCCGGCAAGGGAGAAGGCCGCTCCGAAAAAAGGATCCGTCAAGTCCAACGGGCATGATCTCGATGCCATCTTCGAGCGGTATCCGCGCGAGGAGGCCAGCCTGATCATGGTTCTCCAGGACATTCAGGAGGAGCTGAACTGGCTCTCGCCCGAGACGCTCGACCGTGTCGCGATGGAATTGAGCGTGCCCCACGCGAAGGTACAGGGGGTCGCAACCTTTTACCGCGCGTTCAGCCTTGAGCCGCGCGGCGAGAAGTTGATCAAGGTCTGTCTCGGCACGGCCTGTCATGTCCGCGGCGCGCCGATGCTGATCGACGAGTTGGAACGCCGCCTCGAGATCGAGGCGGGGCATGGAATCAGCGATGACGGCAAGTTCAGCCTGGAGACGGTCAACTGTGTCGGCGCCTGCGCGATGGCTCCGGCTGTCGTGGTCGGCGACAATTATTATGCAAACGTCAAGCCCGACAAACTGACTAAAATCCTCAACCTGGAGCGCAAACCATGAAGGGCGTGAAACGGTTTGCCGGTCCGAAGGCGCTGCTCGATCACGCGGCCCGACTGAAGAGGGAGCAGGCGAAACGGAAGCTGGAGATCCTGGTTTGCGCCGGACCGGGTTGCCTCGCGCGCGGCAGCAGGCTGATACATGAAGCTTTCGTCAACGAGTTGAAACGTCACAGACGGGCGTTGAAGAACCGCGGCCTTGAGATCGATCTCACCCTCGTCACCAAGTGCACCGGATGCCACGGAATGTGCGAGGCGGGACCGGTGGTTGTCTTCGAACCCTCGAAGCTCTTCTATACACATGTCAAGCCGAAGGATGTCCCGGATATTGTCGCCGACAGCGTCCTCGAGGACAAGGTAGTCAGAAAGCTCCTCTACAAGCAGGAGGATCGCAAGGGCGGACAGCGGGTCGAGCGTTACACCGACATCCCCTTCTACGCCCTCCAGACGAAGGTCGCGCTTCGCAACGTCGGCATCGTCGATCCGCAGAGTCTCGATGATCTCCTGACGTTCGGCGGTTTCCAGGCTCTCGTCAAGGCCTTGACGAAGCTGACTCCGGAAGCAGTTATCGAGGAGGTCGACAGGAGCGGCCTGCGCGGGCGCGGCGGCGCCGGTTTCCCAACCGGCCGCAAGTGGAAGAGCGCGGTCGCCGTCAAGAAAGACCGGGTATGGATCATCTGCAACGGCGATGAAGGCGACCCCGGCGCCTTCATGGACCGGGCGATCATGGAGGGCGACCCCTATAGCGTGATCGAGGGAATCATGATCGGTGCTTACGCGCTGGGCGCGACCGAGGGCTACATCTATGTCCGGCACGAGTATCCGCTGGCGGTCGAGCACCTCTCCCGGGCCATCGAAACACTGAATACCGCCGGTCTGCTGGGCGACAACATCCTCGGCACCGATTTCAGCTTCAACCTCAAGATCAGCCGCGGCGGAGGCGCATTCGTTTGCGGAGAGTCCTCCGCCCTGATGCGTTCGCTCGAAGGCAAGGTCGGTGAACCCCGCGCGAAGTACGTCCGTAGCGTCGAGAAGGGACTGCATGACGAGCCGACCGTTCTCAACAACGTCGAGACGTTTACCTGCATTCCGGCGATCATCGAAAAGGGCGCCAGGTGGTTCGCGAGTATGGGCTCGGCGACCAGCAAAGGGACCAAGGCCTTCAGCCTCGTCGGCAAGGTGAAACACACCGGGCTGGTCGAGGTGCCGATGGGCCGGACCCTGCGCGAAATCATCTACGACATCGGCGGCGGCATCCTCGATGACCGCCCTTTCAAGGCGGTGCAGACAGGCGGACCCTCGGGCGGTTGTCTTCCCGCCGATCAACTCGATCTGCCGGTGGATTTCGACACCCTGACCAAGGCCGGCGCGATGATGGGCTCGGGCGGAATGATCGTCATGGACGACCGCACCTGCATGGTCGATGTCGCCAGGTACTTCATCAAGTTCCTTATCGGCGAGAGTTGCGGCAAGTGCGTTCCTTGCCGTGAGGGGCTGCGTCAGGTTTATGATCTGCTCGACAAGCTCACGCGCGGCGAGGGCGAGGCGGAGGACCTGGAAAAGATCGACCGTCTCTGTCACACGATGGAGGTCGCCAGCCTTTGCGCGCTCGGTCGAAGCGCCCCCTACCCGGTGACCTCGACGATCAAGTATTTCCGCGATGAATACGAGGCGCACATCGAGCAAATGAAATGTCCGGCGGGAATCTGCAAGCCGCTGATCAAGTATTTCATCAACAAGGACTGCATCGGCTGCCTGCTTTGCCTGAAGAACTGCCCGACCGAGGCGATCAGCGGGGAGAACAAGAAACTTCACGTTATCGATCAGGAGTTGTGCATCAACTGTGGAATCTGTTATGAGATCTGCCCGGTGGATACGGTCGATATAATTTCAGGCGGAGAGATCGTCAACCGGCCAGAGGCGAGAGAGAAGGCGAAGACACCCGTGGAACAGGCAACTTCAAGAAATTCAATCGCCTGATGGTTTTGGAGATAGCGCGATGAGCGACAATGGCGATAAGGACCTGGTGCGGCTGACCATTGACGGGCGTTCGATCGACGCCGAAAAGGGTCGGATGATCCTCGATGTGGCGCGCGAAAACGGAATCGAGGTTCCGAGCCTCTGCCACCATCCCGGCCTCGAACCCTTCGGCGCCTGCCGTCTATGTGTGATCGAGATCACCAAGCCCGGATGGAAGGGGTGGAAAAGGCTGGTGACAAGCTGCCTCTATCCCGTCGAGGAGGACTTGATCGTCCACACACGCTCTCCCGAAGTGATGGATAACCGGAGGGTGGTGCTCGACCTGCAACTGGCGCGGGTGCCGAATTCGGATGTCATCCGTCAACTCGCCGCCGAGTATGGTATCCATGACACTTCGTACACCAAACGCGAGGATGCCGACAATTGCATCATGTGCGATATTTGCGTCCGCGTCTGCGATGCAATCGGCGCGAGCGCGATCGCCACCCTCTCCCGCGGACCGGACAAGTATGTCGATGTCCCGGACAAGGATGCCTGCATCGGGTGCCTCGCTTGTGCGTTGAGCTGTCCGACCGATGCAATTGAATTTTCCGAGGAGAACGGCCTCCGCGAAATCTGGGGCCGCAAGTTCGAGCTGGTTAAATGCGAGGGCTCGGGCGAGTTCATCGCCACACGCGAGCAGATCGAGCACTTCGCAAAGAAATCGGGACTTCATCCGGATTATTTCACCAGGAGCGACATGCAACGCAAGAAGGAAACCGCCGCGGCACTGGCGAGGGTTATGCTGTAAGATGCTAAGAAACTGAATGTTATGTTGAAATAATTGCATCAGGTAAGAAAACAACCTCGTTCAAATTGAGTTGATGAAATGGAAATGTTTTCCGCTATGATCGATTCACCGGTCTTTACGTGGGTGGTGCTGCCCATCCTGATTTTCGCCTCGAGGGTACTCGATGTCAGCATCGGGACGATACGGGTGATCTTCGTCGCCCGGGGGCAGAGGTTGTGGGCGCCGTTGTTGGGGTTCTTTGAAGTTCTGGTCTGGCTGCTTGCGATCGGACAGATCATGCAGAAATTGACGAACCCGCTCTACTACATCGCCTATGCGGGAGGGTTCGCGGCCGGCAACTTCGTCGGAATGTGGATCGAGGACAGGCTCGCGCTGGGCAAGGTGCTTATCCGGGCGATCACCCGTACCGACGCCAGCGAATTGATCGAGCAGCTGAAGACCCGGAAAAACGGATTGACTTATCATAACGCCCGGGGGGTGACGGGTCCGGTGCATATCATCTTCACCGTGACGGATCGGCATGATGCCCCGAAAGTGATCGAATTGATCAGGAAGCATAACCCGAGAGCGTTTTACACGGTGGAAGATGTCCGTTCGGTACGCGACACCTTGCACAGGAGTTTACCCGGCCATACACGCTGGTTTCACCGCTTTCGTGTGGCAAAGAAGAAATGAGTTGAACGCTCGCCATTTGTTCCGTCGGCTCTTTAGTCCGTCTTCTGACGGACGGTGACCTGACGGAACGAAAACAGTGGAATCGCCGACCAAACGAACTTGAACATCAGAAATACCGATAGAGGCCAAAGATGTCCAAACGACTCTTCGTCACGCCGTACCGCTGCACCGACTGCAAGAACTGCGAGGTCGCCTGTAGCTTCGTCCATACTCAGGACCCTCGCTATCCCGCGATGACACGTGTACGCACCTATACCCTGAGGGGCGACATCCAGTCGGTCGTTCTCTGCCTGCAGTGCGAGCAGGCGGCCTGCCGGATGGTCTGCCCCACCGACGCCCTCGTCCGTAATCCCGAGACCGGCGCAATAGAGCGCAGCGACAAGTGCATCCTCTGCAAGATGTGCACCCTCGCATGTCCCTTCGGCAACATCCACTTCGACCCGGTTTACGAGGAAATCGTCAAGTGTGACGTCTGCGTCGGCGATCCTGCATGCGCCAGGTACTGCCCGACCCGGGCGCTGGTCTGGGCCGAAGAGTCCGCCCCGGATCTGGGTCCCGACGAGGAAATCGAGGTCAAACCACTCCCCTGGACGATGGCCATGCCGGCGAAATAACATGAAACACAGGCCAAACCCCGGCTCGGTCGCACACGAACGGATCTCTCCTCACATTTTATCCATTTCGGAGAGCGAGACAGTCAATTGCGGCCTCTGCGAAACCGTATATTGGAACGAGGGTTGGAGTCTTATTAAAGTATCATTTAATGATCACGGCCGGATATGTATCTTCCCACTCGGTTTCGGGATTTCCATGTAGTGCAATGAAAGCTTAATTGTGCCCGATTGAAGTAGTACCGTAGTGGTATCACATCTCATTATTTCACCTGGTTTATTACTCCATTAATCCTCTAATCCTTGTAATTTCGCAAATTCTGAGATTATTTTGAAGCGACACAATGACTGAACCTGTCACCATTCTGACCGTAGTTGCGCTCGCCATGCTGATGCAGCTTTTCGCAGCCTGGTCCGCACTTCGCCTGCCCAAAGTGGGCGCGAAACAGCCCGCCTGGAACCTGATCGCTTTTGGGACCCTGGCTTTAGCGGCGCGCAACGGTTTCATCCTTTATCGCATCGTCGAGAGCGGGCGTCGTGAGCTTCCCGATGCCACCGCTGAACTTACCCTCCTCGCGGCGTCTCTGATTCTGGCGATCGGCGTGCGTACCATCCGCCCCATGATGTTGACTTTGCGCCGCTCGATGAAGCGCATGCGCAAGGACCAGTCCATCTACAAGGACATCGTCGAGAGTGTCGATGACATACTCTTCCTCGTCGATTCCAAGCAGGCGATCACATACTGGAATGACGCCGCCAAGTCCGCGACCAGGATCCCGCGGAACAAAGCGATCGGCAAGCCGCTGCTGAAAGTATTGCCGGAAGTGAAGAAGTCCAGCCTTGACCTGGTATGCCGGGAAGTCTGGTCATCGCGCAAGCCGAACACGGTGGCAATCGACCTGGAGCTCAAAGGCGATGACAAGCTCTCGAGGGAGGTAATCCTCTATCCCGTTCCCAACGGCGTCGCGGTGCTGATTCATGAGATGCCGGAACGGGCGGGAATCGCTCGTACTTCGATCGAGATCGAGAACGGCCAGCCGGATATTTTCGGCAACGCGGCGCTTGGAATAGTGCTGCTCGATCTGGTCGGACGCATCGTCACGGCCAACAAGGCTTTTTTCGACATGCTCGGAATGACTCTCGATTCTCTTGCCGACCGGTACTTCCATGAGCTGAGCATCGACCAGGAAATCAGCGAGCGCGAGAAAAACCTGCGCAAGGAACTTTTCGATGGCGAACGAAGCCACTACCCCTTCGAAAAGGAGTTCAGGAAGCAGTCGGGCGGCAAGATTTATTGTCGGCTGACAACTTCCCTGATCCGTCGGGCCGAAGGAGAAATCGAATATTTCCTTGTATTGATCGAAGACATCACCGAGCATCACAAAGTCCTTGAAATGTTACGGGAAGCGGAGAAGCGCTACCAGGAGATGATCGGCAAGAACTCCCTGGGCATCTGGAGGCTTGAAGCGGCCGAACCGATTTCAACCGATCTCAATGCGGAGGAAATCGAGACGAAGCTGTTGCCATACCTCGAGTTGGCCGAGTGCAACGATGTCATGGCGAAGATGCACGGTATTGCCGAGGCGAAAGACATCATCGGGATGACTCTTCCCGAGATCATGAAACACGGCAAACCCGAGCGATTCAACTATCTGCGGGATTTCGTGCGCGCGCAGTTCCGCCTCGTCAACCACGAGACAATGTTCAAGGAGGTCAAGAAAGACGAGGAGGAGATCAGGTACTGCCTGGTGAACCAGATCGGAATCGTGCGGAATAACATGCTGCACCGGGTATGGGGCATTCAGGTCGACCTCACGGAGCATCACATGCTGCAGGAGGACAAGGCGTTTACCGACGAGCGGATGGTCCGTTCACAGCGGCTCGAAAGTGTCAGCGAGCTCGCCGGCAAGCTGGCTCATGACTACAACAACCTGCTCGGCGGAATCATGGCCAAGGTCGGCATCGCGATGATGGAGATGGACGAAGATTCTCCGGCCGCGAAACAACTGCTTGAGATCGAGGAACTGGCCGCAAAGATGTCCGGGCTTACCGATCAGATCTCCGATTTCAGCGGCAGGAAGAAGCACTGGAAGCGGCCGCTGAACCTTAACCACCTGCTCCATGACATGACCCAGATGATCGAGACCGCTATTGGAAAGCGCGCCTTCATTGATTACCTCCTCGCCAAGAACCTGCCGAATTACAGTGGCGATGTCAACATGCTCCGCCAGGCGATGATGAACCTGATAAACAACGCCATCGAAGCGGTCGGCAAGGACCAGTCGACAATCAAGATTGCAACCGGGGTTTTCAAGGCGACACGCCAATACCTCGACTCCGCTCACCTTGGCGATCAGATACCTGATGGACAGTATATGTTCATGGAGGTCTTGGACCACGGACCGGGGATATCCGAGGACCTGCACGACAGAATATTCGATCCGTTTTTCACTACAAAGGGCGAAGCTCAAGGGCTCGGTCTTGCGGCGGTGCATGGGATCATGAAGGCGCATGACGGTGCGATACATGTAAAAAGCAAACCCGGCAAGGGGGCGGCTTTCCGCCTGCTCTTCCCGATGCCGATCAGCACCCCGGTTGTCATTCACGAGGAAAAGGAAATTGAGGACGGGAAGGCGGTCGGCAAACCCCATATAACGGGCACGCTGCTGATCGCCGAGGATGAAGAAATCATGCGGACTGCCGCTAAAACCTATCTGGAATCCGCCGGGTTCACCGTGCTTACGGCGTCGGACGGCGTCGAGGCGCTGGAGCTTTTCGCAAAGCACGTTGATGACATCGGGGCGGTAATTCTCGACATGACCATGCCGAAAATGGGCGGCGCCGATGTCTATCGCGAGATGCAGTATCTCGCGCCCGAGACAAAAGTGATTTTCGTCAGCGGATACCGTAAGGAAGAGGTGATGATGCAGGCGGGAATCGAGGGATACAGCAATTTCCTGCGCAAACCATACAACCTGCAAACCCTGCTTCGAAAGGTGATATCCGTGCTGTCTGCGGATGAGGCGTCGGACAAGTGAGCCGGCCGGAATCAGGGAAAATCAATCGCCCGAGGAACGGAATTACTACTCTTCCAGGTATATTTCTTTCCGGTCTTCAAGCAGCGCAATTATCATATCCGCCTGGTTCCGAACAGGCAGCTTCTCGTTGTTGAGAATGAGATGGTAGAGGCATGGATCGGCGACATCCTCGCCGGCCGTTCCAGAGGTATCAAACATGATGAGAAACCTTCTGTTAAAAGTTACTTCCAGCGAAACTTGATGGCAAGCTAATCCGTGTTTTTCCGTCCTGTTTTCACCTTGCGGATGCAGCCCGGTCAGGCATGGACGGGCTGCACCTGATCCGCCGGTTTTTTCCCGAACCTGAGATATTCAACGCCCTGAAGAACGCCGACTCGCCCGGCGGCTTCTTCCATCGTAATATCAATGGGAGTGGAAGAGGTGAAGCTCAACTCCGGATATCTCGAAAAGGTCAGCTACGATGAAACCACGAGGAGGATGTTTATCGAGTTCAAGGGCGGCAACCTGTTCGCCTATTCAGTATCCGAGGCACCTTCAACCTCCAATTCCTAATTATTGCCTGTAGCCGCCTTGTTGCGTCGCCCTATTCCTATGCTTATATTCCTTGACAAACCGGAGAAACCAATATGACCGATGCCAACGATATAATATTCAGTGAAGTCCAAGGCTACTTTAGTACTAAAGCTTATAAGGCTGAACAACTTCATCGCAAAGCGCCGGATGGAGAAATACCTGTCGAGCGCGTGGAACGCATCGCCAAACGGCTGAATCTCGCCCTGGACCTTCAGGAAAAGCTTCACGAATGCTTTTGCGATGAAGATGAGTTTAAGATTTTTAACGATTTCCTCCATGACGAGTACGGGAATCTGATCCTTGATCCTGACTGTCTCAAGGCAGTCGCCCTTGCGGCCCATAAACGGTTCGATCCAAAGACACACCAAGGGGGCAATGAATGCGAAACCATACGCGGTTCTATCATTGGAGACTTCAAAAACCCTGGAAAACTGGAAAACACCGTAGAAATACTTTCTGCTATGATACTCGCCGCCTGGCTGATAGGGAGGCACCTCAAACCGTGTCCCGTTGATAAAATCAAAATTGCCGCGGAACTGTTCGATGCCCTGATTGTCTATGATCCCGACGCGACACGCCGCCAGTTCAGCAAGGAACCGAGCATATACTATGGAGTCCTTACGCGGTTGAGCTTCAATCCCTAATTGCCTTCTCACACCGCCTTCTCCGCCGGCGCCCGTAGCCCGCAAACCTCGCCCAATAACGTCAGTTCACCGGTTTGGTGGTTGTAAACCCGCCCCGTACGCTTCTCCGGCGACGGAACCCGCTGAAAACCGAGCATCCGCAGCTTCATCATCCCACCGGCTAAAACTCAACCCGCACCCCGCCGACGAAAAAGAAACGGAACTGGTGGATCGTGTCGATCTCGCCGTCATCGGCATAGCTGTACATCGAGACGTTCGCCCTGTCGAGTAGATTCTGGACCTCGAGAAAGACAATGAGTACCCTTTTCTCCAGGTAGTGTTTATTATCGATCCTGATGTCCCAGCGCGTGTAAGCCGGATAGCGGTCGCTGTTGCGATCACCCACTTCCCAGTGAGCATCGTAGACCGGCTGTGGCGAAAGTGTACCCTCCTCGTACCAGATCATCGGCGTATATGGACGCCCGCTCATGTACCGCAGCCGCGTTGAGACCTCGAACCGGTCTCCGTTGATCGGCAGCAGCCACGTCCACCAGCCGTACCATTTCGTCTGGAACCGCGCCAGAACGGACCGGAAAGAGGTCTGGTAGCCGAATGTCATTGCAAACACATTCGGGAAGTCGAAGTCAGCCGGTGTCTCGCCCCAGGCAATATCCTTCGTACGTGAATCGCCGTAGCTGTAGCTGAGCGTGCCATGCCAGTTTGTCGCCAGTTTCTGATGGGCGAACAGCTCCACTCCCCATCCATACTTTGTCCGATCCGTCAGGAAACGATGCGATTGTCTGATATAATCTCCGTCAATTTGACGAAAGATGTCTTCTTCCCATAAAAGCATCCCGGAGTAGTTCTTGTAGAAACCCTCGATGCTTATCTGCGTCGAATTTCGCGGATGATATTTCAGCCCGGCGACATACTGCTCAGCCTGGCTGTGAGCCAGGTTGCTGTTGGCGCCGTTCGGATCGCGGGTGTAAACCCAGAGCGGATGAGACTGGTAATAGACTCCACCGGCAAGGTTGAGCGACCATAACGGGTGAAAGTTCCATTGAGCGGACAACCTCGGGCCTGCAGTGTGTTTGTTCGAGTAGTCGAAACCGTCATACCGCAATCCGGCGGTAAGGGTCAGGGTATGCAGAGGCCGCCAGGTGTATTGGGCGAAAGCCGCGTACTTCAACGAAGTTGTATCTTTTCCAGCGGCGTAGCCGCCATAAACAAGCGTATCCGGGTCCGTATTCGAGTCATATGAACCATCGCTCTGTGGAATGGTATCGTCGTCATACCGAATCAGCTCTCCGGAATGCCATAAATCATGGCTGAAGGTTATCGGCTTCAGACTGACCCCAACCGACCACTCGTCACTCATCCGTGCGCGGCCGGTGTATTGCAGGTGCAACTGATCGGTGATTTCATAACTGTCGTTGTGCCAGATGTGATCCTCGAGCCTGTTGTCGTTTTCATCACGTTCTATTTCGAAGACCTCCTCGCCGAACCGGGCGAAACTGCGAGCGATAATCACATCGCTGAAACCGTTGCCCCAGATGCTGCGCAGACGTGTGCCGATGACATAACGCATGCCCTGGTAATCCACCTTCTCGGCGCCACGGCTGAATCCGCTCTCGGCCTCGTCGTCGAAGTGAATCTCGTCTTCGCCAAACATCCCGTTGAATGTCAGGCTGTGACTCGGTGAGAGGCTATAAACCATCTTCAACTGGCTGTCCCAATAGTCGGGAATTGCGGTCAAACCCATCGAACCGGTGGGCGCAAACTCGAGCCAGCTCTTGCGGGCGGAAAAGAGATACGATCCCCTCCCGCCGTCTATCGGCCCTTCCACGTTTCCGCCGGCACCGGCCATTCCGAACTCAAATTCTCCCCTGAAGCGTTCACGGTCGCCATCGCGCAGATCAAGCGCAAGCACGCTCGAAAGCCGATCCCCGTACTTCGCCGAGAACCCACCGGAAGCAAAAGTTACCTCGCGCAGGAAAGCGGGGTTGACCGCGGAGATCGGTCCCCCGGTGCCGCCCTGATAGCCAAAATGGTTGATGTTCTCTATTTCGATGCCGTCCATTACTATCAGATTTTCAAAAGGACTGCCCCCCCTTACCACTATTTCGTTGTTCTGGTCCGTTCCGCCTCCGACGCCGGGCAGTGCCTGTAGCATCCTCTGCACGTCCTCGGCGGCTCCCGGTGCGCGTCGCACCTCCTCATAGCGAAATGAACGGCTCGATGTCGGCAGGGCCGGTGATGGGGGTGGAAAATATCCTGCCCTGACCACAACCTCCTCGCCCTCGATCACCCGGGGAATCAGCAGAAAATCAACCATGTGCGTTCGGTTTGGAAAAACCTCCAACTCGCTGACAATCACGCTCTCATAACCAACCGCGCTGGCACGCACGGCGTATGTTCCCGGCTCCAGACCGGTCACCACGAAGGAGCCCTCCTGGTCCGCGGCCGCCCCTTTTTGTCCACCGATGACGATCACATTGGCGGCGGGAATGGGTTTTCGCGTTGCACGGTCAAGCACCCGGCCGCCAATGCGCCCGTTCGCCGTGTCCGCCATGCCCTGTACCGGCAACAATCCCGTCAGCCCCACCAGGGCAAACGTCACATAACATGCAATCCTCTTCATACTACAGTATCTCCCCGGCAATTTGATCTTTCGCCCGCTTCTCCCTTGTCGGGCTCTCCCCCGCCGCCGTTCATTTCGGCAAGTTTCGCCAACGAACGTTCACACCATTTGATACCCGCCTCGGCTCCCAGCATACCGCGATCCAGGGTGATCAGCCAGTAGGGCAGACCAGGGTGTCCGGCATGCACCTGCTCCAGGTTTTTCCTGATCTGCTCGTAAACCATCAGCTCTTGCCTGCGTGCCTCCAGGTAGTCCCGAATATGGAGCTGTCATTCTCAGTCCGAATCCGGCATGTCGGTCGTTTCGCCGTTCAGTACGTAACTGTAATGGATTCTGACCGTCTCCTTCATCAGTGCCGAGACCCCGCAGTAGCGGGTGCGCGAGAGGTCGATGGCACGGGCCAGTTTTTCTCCATCGACTTCACCCTCCACATGGAAGATCACGCGAATCTCCGTCCAGTGCTTGGGGTATTCCTCCCTGCGTTCCAGGCCCTCGACTTCAACCTCGAAACTTGTGACATCCTGTCTCATTTTTCTCAGGATGCTTATCACATCCATGCCGGTACAGCCGGAGAGGCCGACGAAGGGCAATTCCGCCGGACGCGGGGCTGTATCTTCACCGCCGCCCTTCGGGGTTGCATCCATCGTTACTTCATGCCCGCTGCCCGTTCTGGCGATGAATTTCATTGAGCCCGCTAATTTTGACTTGGCAATCGTTGGCATCCGTATCCCTTTCCTGTCGATGGGATTGATTGTTTTCGGCTTGTAATTTACGATCATCCCGCCCGGGAAGTTACCGGCCGGGCGCCGCTCCACGAATTTAGATCGTTCCAACCCCAATTTCCGTGCATAACTGTTGGATGCTCCCGGCATCCGCCGGATGTATCGTCGCCGAGACCGGATACTCTCCTGGCGGCGGAACGATTTTCACTCGCCACGCGCCCCTTCACTCGATAAGCATACTTGCACCGTTGGCATGTGGGTTCTATCTTTGCAATTCGCAGAGAAAAGCCTTATAGGGGTATTCCGGTCATGATGTCCACAATCCGCAAGAACATGGCGATCATCCTCTGGATTCTGGTGTTCTCCTTCATTGGAACAATCATCTTTTCATGGGGTATGGGCGGCTTCAAGGGCAAGTACGAGTCCGGTGTCGTCGGCAGGGTCAACAACATTAAGATCACCGATGATCAATATCGTGCCGCCAAGGAGAATCGGTTCGACTATGAACGTCAGAATTCCGATCAAAGTCCCACCGAATCCCGTTCGCGTCAGATTCGCCAGGAGGTCTGGGAATCCCTGATAACCGATATCCTGCTCGATGATTACCGGAAAAAGGCCGGGATCATCGTTTCCAACGAGGAGCTGGCATTCGCCGTCCGCAAGATGCCCCCCCCATCCATTCTCAACAGCCCGAACTTCGTCGACTCCTCGGGACAGTTCAACTGGACTTTCTACCACCAGGTTCTCGCCGATCCCTCGGCGATAGACTTCGTCATCTACCTGGAGCAGACCGTTCGCCGGCAAATGCTTCAGCGGAAGACGATTGACCGGATAACCTCCGCCGTGCACATCTCGGATCAGGATATCCGCGAGACCTACTTAAGGGACAGGTCGTCCGCGTCGGTCACCTATGTCTCCATCCCCTGGCGCTCGATGGAGGTCGACAGCAGCACGGTCACCGACGCCGAACTACGGGAGGAATACCGGAAAAGCCGAGAGGAGTTCAAGACAGAGGAAACCCGCAAGGTGGAGTATGTGCTCTTTCCCGAGGTGCCCTCCCCCGAGGACACCTTGGAAGCGCGCGAAATAATAAACGAGGTGATCGAGCTGCTCGACACGGGAGGGAATTTCGAGGAACTGGCGGCCGAATACAGCGAAGACCCGTCGGCAACCGAGGGCGGCGATCTCGGATGGTTCGGCAAGGGGCGCATGGTTCCGCGTTTCGAGGAGGCCGCATTCTCCACGCCGCCCGGAACTCTCGCCGGACCGATCCTCTCACGTTTCGGCTTTCACCTGATCAGGGTCGATGATCATCGAGGCGAGGGAGAAAACATGGAGGTAAAGGCTCGCCACATCCTCGTCAAAATCGAGCGCAGTCAGGAAACACTCGACGATTTGCGCTCCCGGGCCGATGGATTCCGCGATGAGGCCGATGAAAACGATTTCGCGGAGGCGGCGAGCGTCTACAATGTGTCCATCGAAGAAATCGAGGGAATTACCCGGACCGGGTTCATCCCGAGGTTCGGCCGCAACCAGGCGGCCAGCGAATTCCTCTTCAACCGTCCGAAGGGTGAAGTCAGCCCTGTGTACCGTTTCCGTCAGGGCTTCGCGATCATGTGCGTCATCGAGGTCGTTCCGCAGGGCGTCAAGCCGTTCGAGCAGGCAAAACCGGTGATGCTCAACAAGTTGCTGAGGGAGAGGAAGATCGAGGTCGCGGCGCAACGTGCGCAGGTGCTCCATCAGGCCGCCGTTCAAAGGGGAAGCCTCGAAGATGCCGCTCTCGCTTTGGGTTACAAGCTCGAGAAGATCGAAAAGCCCTTCCGAATGAGCGAGTACATCACCGGAATAGGGCGCGACTATTATTTCACCGCTACCGCCTTCAGTCTCGATGAGGGGGAGTTCTCCCGGCCCGTCAAGGGTGAGAAAGGATACTACCTGATCCGCCTCGATGAGAAAAAGGTCCCCGACGAGGAGGGGTTTGCCCGGGCGCGCGACAGAATTGTCGCACGGCTTGTCGGTCAGCGGCAGCAGCAGGTTTATGAGAACTGGCTTTCCGAGGCGAAAAAGGCCGCAAAGATCGAGGATTTCCGCTACCTCTATTACACCGAGTATTGAGTCACATGCGGTTACGGTGTTTTCGATGAATGATCTGGAGTGTCCTATATTGAAAAATCAACGTTGTTCGGGTTTTTACACGCAACGATATAATCAATGTTAGCATCCGAAAGACAGAAAGGAGTCTAATTTGCCTGCAGTAACGGATCATCCGTGTTTCATACAGCCTACAGATCAAAGCGCACTAGTATGGCGCTATATGGATTTCACGAAGTATTTTTCTTTGGTTTCGACAAAATCACTTTTTCTGTGCAGGGCTGATCTTCTTGGTGATCCCTTTGAGGGATCCTATTCAAAAGCAAATATAAGGCGCAGGCCTGAGATATATAAGGATATGATCGAAAAGGATATGACCGAAGTAAAACTTGTCAGAATACTACAACAGATATCAAATTTACAAAAATGGTTACGCCAATGGACCTATATTAACTGTTGGCATATGAGCGAATATGAATCAGCAGCTATGTGGAAATTGTATGCTAAGAGCAGCGAGGCTGTTGCGATACAAGCAACTTACAAAAACCTAATTGACTCCCTCCCAGATAACTTTTATGTAGGTCTCGTACAATATATTGATTATGAAAATGACTGGTTGCCTGAGGGAAATACCTTTTACCCATTTCTGCACAAACGCAAGTCATTTACTCACGAAAGGGAGGTCCGCGTCGTCCATCAAGAAGATGTGCCAACATCTGAAAATAGAGTTGAGCTTGATGCTACTAATGATCGCGAAGGTGTATCATTCATAGTCGATCTAAATCTCTTAATTGAAAAAGTTTACGTAGCGCCAACATCGCCTGATTGGTACTTTAACCTAGTTGAAGAAGTACTCAAGAAATACGGAATAACTAAGACAGTATATACGTCGAAGCTGGATGAAGAGCCAGTATACTGAACGCAAATGCTAACAAAGCGCTACACCTAAGTTTTATTCATCGCCGTCACTCGTCTCGGTTGTGGATTTCGTCCACTCTACCTCGAAAGTCACACCTTGCCGCACACCACAGGCAGGGCTATATTTGTCGCGAACGGAATATCAACTTGACGGCCAAACTTCACTGAAAATGAGAACAAAACAGCCTTTTCGATTCGCGATACGCTTTCTGCCGCTGATCCTGCTGCTGATAACCGGTTGTTCCCGGTTGCAACTTGACCGGCAGGAGCGAACCCTGATAGTCACCAGTTTTCTCCCGGTGTACAGCTTTACCGCCGAGATCGTCGGCGACCTGCCCTCCGTTGACGTTGAGTTACTCGATGGCTGCAACACCATCAGTCCGCATGACATCTCGCTTACACCCGGTGACATGAGGCAGATATCCCGTGCGGACATCATCGTCCGGCACGGCCTCGGGATAGACGGCTATTTCAGCGACAAGGTGATCGAATCCGCCGGACCGAAACCAGGACTGAAGGTGGTCGAACTGATGGACGGCATCCCTTCCGACCGGCTCCTGCTTTCGGCGATGGACCCTCCCTTCGACGAAAGCAAATCACAAGGCGACTCCTCCGATTCGGTCGAAACTCACAACGCGCTCCATGAATTGCGGAACCAGGGGTTCGACACGCCGAACATGCATGCATGGGTAAGCCCCTCGCTCGCGGCGCTCGAGGTACGCCACCTGACCGCCGAACTCGCCAGGGCGATTCCGGAGCACGCGGACAGCATCCGTGCAAGGGGCGACCGTTACGCTGCACGGCTCGATTCGCTGACCCTGGCCCTTCGCGCAAGTTTCGCCGAATATGTAAACCGCCGCATTATCACCAATCACGACGGTTTCAGGTACTTCGCCCGCGACCTCGGGCTCGAAGTGGTTGCGGTGATTGAGCGCGGTCATGGCATCGGTTCAAGCCCGCGTGATCTCCAGCGCATATTCGAAATCATCGAAGCGCGTCCTCCGGCCGGTATCTTCGTCGAACCCCGTTCGCGCCGCCGGATCGCCGATTATCTTTCGCATGAAAGCGGCATCCCCGTCTACGAGCTCGACCCCGCCGCGTATGGCGCCGCGTATCCCGGCGCATACTTCGATGCGATGTCGCGTAACGGCGAAACTTTGCTGCGCGCCCTGAGAGGGGCGAGGTAGAGGTTCTCAGAACCCATCGAATCATGTTATCTCGTCCACTAGTGGACGAGATCAAGGACATAGATGAGCGTCGCCGTACAGCTGGATAAAGTGTCGGTCCAAGTCGGGCGGAAGCTCCTGCTCGAAGAGGTCAGTTGTACCTTCGAGGCCGGCAAACTCAATGCGCTCATCGGCCCGAACGGTGCCGGCAAGACCACGCTTCTTCACCTGCTTCTCGGATTCATGCCATACCAGGGAAACATTCTCTATGAGGGTATCGAGCGCCCGCGCATCGGTTTTGTCCCGCAACGTCCGGAGATCGACCGCGGAGCGCCGGTCAGCGTTTTTGACTTCCTCTCGTCCGGGCTGACCCATCGCCCGGTCTGGCTTGGGATTTCACGGAATGTTCGCGGGCGGGTCCTGAAGATTCTCGACGGTGTTGGAATTGCGGATCGCGGAGGACTTCTCATCGGCGATCTATCCGGCGGGGAGTTCCAACGGGTTCTGCTGGCGCAGGCATTGCTTCGCAATCCCGACCTTCTGCTCCTCGATGAACCGCAAACCGGCGTTGATATCACCGGCGCCGAGCTCTTCTGCAGGCTGATCGAGGAGGTTCATCTTCAATTCGGGGTGACCACGATTCTCGTTACCCATGACATCGGGGTCGTTGCCGATCATGCGCGGCAGGTTATCGGCCTGAACCGCAAGGTGCTCTTCCAGGGGCGCTCTCCCGAATCGTTGACGGCGGATAATCTCGTCAAACTCTTCGGCCCGCACTCATCGCTGATGGCTGTTCGGAATGGAAGCCATGCGCCGCACAGGAAAGCCGAATCCGGAGAGGAGACGCAAACTTGATCGTACCCCTCGACAGCCCCCTGACAGCCATTGCCGGCCAACCGTTCATGGTTCGGGCCCTGCTCGCTCTCCTTTTTATCGCCCCGTCCTGCGCGATGCTCGGGGTGCATGTAATCTCATTCCGCATGTCCTTCTTCACGCACGGGATTAGCCATTCAGCCTTCACCGGGATCGCACTCGCGCTGATCGCCGGAATCGCCACCCGTTCGGGCATGCTCGCCTTCGGCCTGATTATCGCGATTCTGCTGATCCAGCTCTTGCGCACAAGCAACCTTTCACGCGATGCGCTGATAGGGGTGTTGCTCGCCATTGCGGTTTCCTTCGGCGTTGTCGTCATCAGCATGCAGAAACGGCTTGTCCAGGATTTTCACAACGCCCTTTATGGAGACATTCTCAGCGTCGACAACGCGGACCTGGCTGTCATGGCCCTGGTGCTGCTCGTGACCGTTCTCTTCGAGGTGCTCGCTTTCAACAGGCTGACACTGATCGCCGTCAACGAGCCGATGGCCCGATCGCATGGCATTCACACCCGTTCCTGGGAGACACTGCTCGCGCTCTGGGTAACGGTGGTTATCCTGGTGGGAATCGAGGTGATCGGCCTGTTGATGATCACTTCGATGCTCATCGTCCCGGCGGCGGCCGGCCGGAACCTCGCGCGCAACGCCAGCGGTACGCTCGCAAGCGCCGTTGGAATCTCACTGCTGTCGGCGATACTCGGACTCGCTTTTTCCTACATCCTCGACAGCGCGACCGGCGCGACAGTGGTGCTGACATCGGCGGTGCTCTTCCTCTTCACCCTTCCGTTCGCGGCACGCGCTACACGGAAGACGTGAGTTCCGGGCGGCTTCATCCCTGAGTCGCGGAGTTCCGCTGATAGCCTTCAAACGACATGGGAATCTGAAGAAGGAACCCTATGAAGCCTCTTCCTTATCGGGGGTTTCCGCGGGGCGCGACAGGCTTCGGCACATCCGGGCGAGACTGAGTATATCGTCTTCCAGCTTGACAAGCGCCGTGGCGGGATTGTCGAGATAGTCCTCCCGAGTCTCCCCCTCCGACGGCCCGTCGCGCATACCGGCAACACGGTGGTAGTAGTCGAAAGGATGGATTTTCGCTTCCCCGATCAGTTTCTCCCGCGAATAATCGCCGCCGTGTTTCTCGCGGAAATTCGCGAGCACCACCTCGAAGAGTTTTCCCGACACCTCGAAGTAGCCCTCAACGCGGATTTTTAAGGTTTTCTGATCTTCCCTGTTAAGCGGTACCAGCTCCTTCACCTTCGCGAGTAACTGATCCGGAGCGCTGTCGTTCTCGCAGAATTGATCGACAAGTGCGAGCAGCTTCTCCGCCAAACCGGGATCAAGAAAGCGATAGCTGTTTTCGCTCATTGACCTTGTTCGCCTGGATATTCAACGCTAAAGAGGTGGAACTCCAGAAGATAGCCGTCCCTGTTGAAGGTGTCAATGGCGGCCGGATGTTTACTGCGTTTTCGTCTAGTGGACGAGATCATATGAATCGATGGGTTCTGAGCCGCGCCCTCTCATGCCCGGTCGATGTACAATCGACCGGCATCCCGATGAGCGGCTCGTTATCCGGTCGGGGTCGATGAACCGGAATCGCGATCTCAGGCGATATCGCTGACCAGCATTCCGCAGAGCCGCCGGATCGATATATCTCCGTCCAAAGCGAAAACGGCTTTCTTGAGCTGTTTCCGCCGTTGCGAACTGATCACCCCCTCGGCGAGGCTTGAGAACTTCGCGTCGAGCGCCTCCCCGGACATCGGGTGGCGTGGGTCGCCCATCGGGTAGTCGATCCGCTTGCTGACCGATTGGCCGCCGGTGGTCGTGATCGTCACCTCGCAGGGCTGCATCTCCGGGAAGAGCGCCTCGAACTCCGGTTCGGCGACGACCTCGATCTTGCTCAACTGGGCGCGTACGCGCTCGTCGAATATCTTCTCCTCGGTGAAGCTCTGCGGCACGACCTTGCGGTCGACCAGCGCGACCGAGATGCAGTAGGGCAGCGAGTGGTCGGCGCTCTCGCGTGTCTTCGGGTCGTACTTGCTCGGGTCGGAGAGGATGTCCGCCGCACGGGCGATGGTCTTGACATGGACCTTTTCGACCTGCTCCGGTTTGAGATCGTGCTCGCAGGCAAGCTCGATTACCGCCGTCAGAGGCGTATGCGTCAGCGCCTCGGTCGGGAAGGCCTTGAGTCCGCATTGCGGGATGCGCCACGATTCGCCCAGCCCCCCGGTGAGTATATCGCCCCTCCACTCGGGTCCGTAGCACTCGAACAACCCCTCCTTGCCCTCGATCACATGCTCCGGTCCCTCGTATCCGCGCGCGGCGAGTTCTGCGGCGATTACCCCCGACTGGGTGGCCATCGGGTCGACAGTGTTCTTCATCATCGTCAGCTTGCCCGCGGTCACCGCGCCGAGGGTGGCGTGACGGCTGCCGCTGATCCCGATGGCGTGGGCGATCTGCTCGGCGCCCAGTTCCATAATCGCGCCGCAGGCTACCGGCGAAGCGAAGGCGGTCAGGGTCGCGTGATGCCACTTACGTTCACGGATTCCCGGGAAGGCCGCTTCGCACAGTCGCATTTCGATCTCGTGCCCGATGGCGATGGCGAGTAGCAGGTCGCGGCCCGATTTGTTCAGCCTCTCACCGAGGGCGAGCGGTCCCGGGATGATATCCGAGGGGTGGCTCGGGTCCTGCTTCCAGTAGATGTCGTTGTAGTCGAGCGCCCGCACCATCAGCGCGTTGAGCAGCGCAGCCTCGGCGGCCGGGAGTTGTTTCCCGCTGCCGATCACCGTCGACTCGGCCGATCCGCCCTTCTCTTCTAGATAGCCGCGCATGATGCTGACATCGTGCATCTTGTACCCGCCGAAGCCGCATCCGATGCTGTCGTAGAGGATCACCTTGGCGGCCTGAACCGCATCACCGCTCAGCTCTTCAAACCTGACTTCCGACGCCCACTTCGCGATCTGCTGGGAGATGGTAGACATTACCGCCTTCCTCTGTCGATGATGTTTGCCATATGGGTTAAGATCCTTCGCTCTTTTACTCTCCATCAACCCGGTGAAACCCGA
>SDBV01000120.1_pt1 | contig 92644 bp, 76 predicted proteins | sample 2277081 | NCBI WGS metagenome assembly SDBV01 (sample SAMN10402039, study PRJNA504765) | marine sediment metagenome | isolation source: marine sediment core GS10_PC15, 223 cmbsf | place: Arctic Ocean: Southern Knipovich Ridge | collected 2010
TTGACGAAGAAAACGCTGTAACTATTATAAATACAAAGCAATAGGCGGGTAAAAAGCCTGCATCGACTTGAAATTGGTTTTACATTATGGCCGATCCTATTGGGGAAGCACTTTGTAAGAGAACTGACGTTTATTTTAGCAATCGTTAAAAAAAAACTGCAATTAGAATTGTCTCTCTTCACAATTCTACAGGTTTTGAGCTTGTCGCTTTTTGAAAGAATGCCCATTTTACAGGCGTTTGCGGAGCATAGTTCCCAAACTGAAACTAATAGCTCCGCTATCCAATTGTCCCTGCTGTAATTACGTTGGAACACTACTGATAGTAAACCACAAGTGGACGGCCGCCCGTTTAAAAAGCAGGCGGCCGTTTTGTGTCTCATCGCGGATTCATTGACCGCGCCATAATGGCATGCCGGCCAGTCCCGTTGACAGCGGTCCTGTCATTATGGCTTATTTGTTGCGCCTCCCTGCCGGAATTTAAATGCCTTTCCTGAACAGTAATTACTCTAAGTGAATGAATTATAATATATTAAGGATATCGTGCGCGGTCTGGCACGCCACTTGCTTTTACTGTGGGCGGAGAGTGAATGAACCGGCAGGGCGGTTCAATAATGCTATCAACCCATAATATTAGCAGGAGGAGTTACAATGAGACTCGTAAGATGGAATCCGACAGCCGCCTGTAATGCGGTGGCTACCCGTGGCGCCTGGAACGGCGATCCGTTGTTCGGCTTTATGAACGACTTTTCAGCCCGGGGCGATGTGGGCAACAGCCTGGACGTGGACATATTCGAAACAGATGACAGTTATGTGCTCACCGCCGAGCTTCCCGGTGTGAAAAAGGAGGACCTGAAGGTTAACGTCGAGGGCGACGTGCTGACTATCGAGGCGGACAAGCGCTCAGAGCGCGAGGATAACCGTGAAGGAGTCTACCACACCGAGCGCAACTACGGCCAGTTCAGCCGTTCATTCCGGCTCAACAGCCAGGTCGAAAGCGACAAGATAGAGGCCGGCTACGATGATGGTGTTCTTCGCCTGACCATGCCCAAAAGGGAAGAGGTAAAAGGGCGGGCGATCACGATCAAATAACTGATTCTCAATCATCAGGCAATTAACACGATAAAGAGCGGGCTCTTTTTTTGGAGCACGCTCTTTTTTTATGTAGATTGGATTGCCCTCGGCCTGTCTGTGTGGTAAGATAGTGATGATACATTCAATCAGAGGTTCCAGCACCCAAACCAACCCTTTTAAGCACCGGGAGTTTCAAGGATGAAAAAGTTGTTCACTCCTCTCGCCGCGCTAGCCATGTTCATAGTCCTTTTAACCAGATGCGCCCCTGTTGAAAAGGTCTCCAATCTGCTGTTCGAATCCGACAGGGGTGCTGTGGCCTGGGACAGTACCGGCAGTAGCGGAGTTTTCGGGAGCGTTTATCTCGATGCGGGCGATTCTGTCCAGTGCCTGGTGGTTGACTCCGACAGTGCGGCCACTCTGACACTTGTCAGCGAACCGTTGGCTGTCCAGCCGGGACGGCCTGTGTCGTTCGCCTATGCGGTACGCACGCAAGATGGTTCCGGTGACCTGGTTAACGTGAGCCTGCTGCTGTTGGATGATTCCCTGGGCACTCTGGGCGATACCCTGCTGCATGAGATCGACGGGCCGGCGGGGGATGAATTAGAGGGCGACACACGTGGCTGGATAGAATATACCCGCTCGATTCTGGTTCCGGAAAAAACCACCTCGGTCAGGATCAGAATGATCTGCAGGCCGGCAACAGGCCGGGTGTCAATCGGCCGCTGCCGCTTTGGGCGAGACGAGGGCTGGCTGGCCTACGCCGCCACTTTTTCCTCCCACCTCGGTCGCAACCAGCAGGAAAGATATACTTTTACAGCGGGACGGATGATCAACCCGGAAAGCGCACCCAGGCCAATGCCCGGCGAAAGTTCTTCCGGCTTGATAATGTTCGAGCGCAAGGGGCTGGTAAACGCCACCCCCTATGCCAATCCTCGCGAGGACGACCGGGCGAGTGTGCTCTATGAACGTGTGCCCCGCGGGGCCGTGGCTCCGCTGGCTTTCGGGGTCAAGGCAGTAGAAAACCTGTCCGGTGTTCGGGTTTCGCTCTCAGGCCCGCCATCGGGTGGAGAAGGTACGCTGCGCAGACCGGTGCTCTACCAGGCGCGCTATGCCGCCACACGCCTGGAGGGTAGCAGCAGCCGGGTGTTCGGTGTGCGCACACGGTTGCTCGAGAGCCCCTCGCCGATGAGCCTGCCGCGGGGCGAGAACCTGTTTTACTGGCTCGATGTACCGGTGCCGGAAAATGCCCGGCCGGGGATATATGAGGGCAGGCTCTCGGTGCAGGCCGATGGCCGGGCCGCCCTGGAGGTGCCCTACCGGATCGAGGTGCTCGATATCACGCTGCCACCGTTGCCCGACAGTTCGGTGGTTGGGTTCTACTACTATCCGCCCGACAACCCCGGGTTGATGGAGGCCCAGTTCCGTGACATGGCCGCCCACGGGATCAACGCGGTCAGCCTCTCCGGCTCGTTCATTACTCTCAGCGAGGCCGGAAACCTGAAGATTGACTGGGAGCGAGTTGTAAAACTGGACAGGGTGATGGAGCTGATGCGGCGTTTCGGAATGCGGAGGCCCACCTCGCTATACGTGGCGGACATTTACGAGAAGCTTAAGCTGCCGCGAGAGGCTTCCGCCTGGACAGATGCGCACGATAATAAATTCACTTCGGCGATCCGCCTGATGAACACTACAGCAATTAATCGTGGTTGGAGCAGCCTGATGTTTTTCCCTGTGGATGAGCCGGCCAACGACCCGAAGCACATGGCCCTGGCCCGCCGCACTCTGGGCCTGCTGGATAAGATGGAAGGGATCACAACTCTCTGCGATCTCAATACCACCTCATCGGTGGAGGAGTTGTCCTCTTATCTCGATGCCGTTGTGATCCAGGTAAGTTCTGTCACCCCGCGCACCGTGGAGCTGACAGCCGCACAGGGGCTTTCCACCTTTTTCTACCTGCCCTCGTTCGGCAGCTACGACACCGGCCACGATGCCGCGTTCCATCGCCTGATTCCAGGCTGGTTCCTGCCCCGTAACGGCACCAGGGGAATCTACTATTTCGCCTACCAGCTTCCCACCGGCGATCCCTGCGATGAACTCGATGGCAACCGTCGCGACTGGTGCGCCGCCTACCCGGCGGCCGCCGGACGTGATATGCTGCGGCCCTCTCCTGAATACCAGGGGATCAGGCGCGGGATAGAGGACCTCAGGCTGGTGTACCTTGTTCGCTCGCTAGCGGCCCGCTGCCAGGCTTCAGGCGATGAAGCGATCGGGCAGCACGGCAGCGCCGCCACTGAAAAGCTGAAGTCGATCCTGGACCAGGTAGAATCCTCGGGGCCTGCGGTGATCCAGCAAATACACCATCGCCTGGACACCTATGCCGCGGAGCGTTGGCGACGGGAACTATTGGATGAGGTTGGCTTGATGCAGCGCTCTTTGCGCGGCAGGTAAAATAATGGGCGGAGAACGCCGGGGTTGGCTGCCGTGGTTCAGGATTTCTCAGCAGTTGGATCGGTAAAGAATTTTAACTCAAACTGGTCCTTCTCCCGCCACTCAACCCACGAGAAATGGCTGCACCAGTCACCGGTATTCAGGTAGCGGCCACTCTCAAATTTCCGGTCATCGGGAGTGTGCGTGTGGGCCAGGATCACAGTGTCCAGCTCACTGCCGGCATCCAGCAGGGCCTGCCCCACACGCGCGGAGGCCTCCGCGCGCCTGTCCTTGCGGCGGGAGGTGTATTTGCGGCTGGTGCGGCTGGTCAGGTTGGCTATCGCGTATCCCCAGTCCGGGTGAATCAGCCTGAAAGCGGCGATCAGCAGCCTGTTGCGCAGCAGGGCCTTAAGTATCTTGTAGCCAGTGTCGCCCTCCCCCAGCCCATCGCCGTGGGCCGCCAGCACCCGGCAGTGTTTTTCTCCCGTCCTCTCCAGCAGCAGAGCGTCGGGTTCCACGGTTATCCCCAGCGTGGTGGTAAAAAGCTCGCCCAGCCAGAAATCATGGTTACCGGCAACGTAGAAGGTGCGCACTCCGGCACGGGTAAGAGCTTCCAGCGAGCTAAACACCCGTAGATAACGGGCCGGGACCACGCTCCGGTATTCAAAATAGAAATCAAAAAGATCGCCCAGGATTATCACCACATCGGCGCGGCCGGGCATGCTGTCCAGAAAAGCGCAGACCAGTTCTGTCCTGTTTTTGGCTTGCGGGTGGTTGCCACCGCCCAGGTGCGCGTCGCTGAAAAACACCACGCGTTCATCCGGCGCTATCGGGACAACTGTATGGGGCGGCGTTTGCAGGTTATTCTCTCCGGTTTGTGGTTTTTTTTCAGTGTTGTGTGACATGGCATAAAATAGGAAGCCGCAACCCCGGCGGGCAACTGTTTTCTCCTGTGGCCCTATTTGTTATATTAAACTGATGGATTGAATCTATAATTTGTTACCGTAAGTGAACGGAGAGTTTTTTGCGCGCAGTGATTATTATTGCCCTTGGCCTGCTGCTTGCCGCACAGCCGTCCCGGGCGGAAGTGAAACTGGTGCTGCCCGGCGGTTCTATCGAGCAGGGAGAGATAGTGCCGGTCTACGTTATCGGCGCGCTGGATACTGTCACCGGCAAGTTCGATGGCGACATTCTGCCGTTCGTGCGCACTGCCCCGGACTCGTTTTATACTCTGCTGGCAGCGGACATGGACAAAAAGCCCGGCAGCTACAAGCTGGTGATTAATGCAAAGAGATTCGATGGCACCGAGGAAATACTGGTGCGCGGTATAACTCTGAAGGACGCCGGTTTCCCGTTGCAGAAACTTACGCTTCCTCCGGCCAAGGTATTTCCGGACTCGGCAGCCAACCGCAGGATCGGGCGCGAGACCGCTCTTAGAAACCGCAAGTGGAAAGACTGGTCGGAACGGCCATACTGGAGTGAAAAATTTATCGCTCCGCTAAAAGGTGAGCTTAAGCGTTTCGGCAGCCGGAGAGTGATCAACGGCGCTAAGCGCAACCCCCACTCCGGAGCGGATATCAGCGCCCCGGAAGGGACTCCGGTAATTGCTCCGGCCGGCGGGAAGGTGCTGCTGACAGGCGATTTCTTTTTTACGGGTAAAAGCGTTTATATTGACCACGGGCTGGGTATGATCGGGATGTTTTTCCATCTGGTGGAGATTGGTGTGGCCGAGGGAGAGATGGTAGAGCAGGGGCAGGTGATAGGTAAGGTGGGGGCCACGGGAAGAGTTACCGGCCCGCACCTTCACTGGGGAATCCGCTGGCGGGACAAGCGGATCAATCCGGCCAGCCTGCTGAAGCTGCAACTTGACTGAAACAAGTGGAGGGACCGGGTATGGCCCTTAACATGGAATCGAATATTGTTGCCAGGTACGCCGAGACCGACAAGATGGGCGTTGTATATTACGCCAATTATCTGATATGGATGGAAGTGGGACGGACAGATTTCCTGGCCAGCCTGGGTTTTCCCTACAGCCAGCTTGAGAACGATGGAGTTCTGTTTCCGGTCTGCTCGGCGCGGATTAAACTGCACCGTCCCAGTTACTATGAGGACAAGTTGGTTGTAAACACCGTGCTCGAATCGTTGCGCAGCCGCAAAGTGGCTTTCAGCTACAGAGTTATGCGCGGCGGTGAATTGCTTGTCAAGGGACACACGGAGCATATATGTGTGGACAACGGGATGAAAGTGCGCAAGATACCCGCCGGGCTGTTCGAGGTGTTGCAGCGCTCGATTAACGGCGGTGACTGAGTTTAAAATGTATCCTGGCGAGAGGGCCACATGATGAGAAATGTGATACTCATCGTGCTGCTGGCCGTAGCGGCGCAACTCGGCTGCTCGTGGCTGGGGTCCGGCGGCAGCGCGGCGCTCAAGGGCGCACGCGTGGCGGCTGTTAAAACTGCCAGGGCCGGGGCGATAGCCTCCAAGTATACCTACCAGGGAGGCCGCAAGGTGGTTACCTGGACCGGGGCGCGCACGGCGGACGGTACCACCGCAACCCTGGCGGCGCTGAACATTATGGAGCGTCCGGTGCCGCCCGCTATTCTGGAACGGATTCCGGAAGATGTGCTGGCCTCGCTGAGCTCGCTGCATTTCCTCAGCCCGGTGGCGGATGCGAAGATGGAGGTGATCTCCAGCTCCGATACCCGCTGGGAGGGCGAGGTGTTTCTGCGAGCCGCTAATGGCTGGCTGGAGTTCGAGGTAGAAGGCGACATCGAGATGATCGTTGTTACCCTGGGCGCCACCTCAAGTGAACGCTCCGCCCCGCTCAACGGCTATACCGTGTATGTCCAGGAGGACAGGGCGGAGTTGGGCGAGATTGAATTTACCACCTCGATGGCGGAGGAAGTACGGCTGTACGGCTATCCCGGCTGGCCTCTCAGTGAGCCGGGTGTGTTTGTTATCAACGCCCTGCGGGGACGCCATCGTTACAGGATCGGAAGTGATATTTCGGGCGGGGACGGTTTCCTGCTGGTGGCTTGTTTTCTGCCTCGTTATCACGATGGATTTTAGCTGGTTTAAGCAGAGAGTATAGCCGGTTCATTGTCCGGCGGAAAGGTTGGGAATGATTAACAGCATGACTGGATTCGGCCGGGGCGAGGTTACCCTGGAGTGCGGCACGTTCACCGTGGAGATCAAGACAGTCAACCATCGCTATTCGGATTTCAGTATCCGCACACCCCGCACGCTGGCTTTATTTGAGCCTAAGATCAAGGAGATGATCAAAAAGCGGATGTCCAGGGGCTATGTAACATACCAGCTCAGTTGGGATACAACTGAAAACGGCAGTTCCCAGGTGGTGCTGAATGAGTCGATGATTTCGCGCTACCTCGAGCTGTTCAGTGCGATGAAGGAAAAGTACAATATTGCGGGCGAGCCAAGTCTGGAGATGTTCACCCGCATCTCCGACGTGTTCAAGACCGAAACTCAGGAGTTCGAGGAAGAGCAGTTGTGGGAAGGTGTCAGCCAGGCAACCGCGCTGGCCGTGGATGCGCTGCTGGTTATGCGCCGCCGCGAGGGCGAAACCCTGGCCGCCGATCTCAACGGGCGGATCGACTCCATGGAGCAGCACATGGCCCTGGCCTCCAAGAAGGGACCTGAGCGGTTGAAAAAGCTGAAAGAGGATTTGCTGACCAAGGTGCGCGACGCGATGGAGAGTGAACAGGTGGATCAAGACCGGCTGATCTCGGAAGTTACCTACTACGCGGACAAATGGGATTTCTGCGAGGAAGAGGTCCGTTTCGCCCACCATATAAATGCGGTGCGCGAGACTATCAGCAGTGGCGGAGTTGTGGGCCGGCGGCTTAACTTCCTGGTCCAGGAATTGAACCGGGAGTCCAATACCGTGGGCAGCAAGGCCAACGACGCGGAGATCGCCCAGTGGATGGTGTCGGTTAAGGAGGAGTTGGAAAAAGTCCGTGAGCAGGTCGAGAATATCGAGTAAGTCTGAAATCAAATGCAGGACGTTTGCATGAAAACAGGCGGTATTCTGAAATTCCCTTTTACAAATGGGGAGTATCGGCGGATTCCGGATTTGTCTTCCCCGGACCGGATTATTTAGATAACTCAGACTAGCTGGTAAATTGATCCCCATGTTCAGTACAAAAAAATTCATTGTCGTTGTTACCGCCCCCAGCGGTGCGGGTAAAACCACGGTTATCGACAAACTGCTGGGGCGCAGCGATCTTTACAGCTACAGCGTCTCGGCCACCACCCGGCCCTCGCGCGTTAACGAAGTTGCCGGCAGGGACTATTTTTTCCTCAGCCGCCAGCAGTTCGATGCCGGGGTGGCCGACGGCGAGTTTGCCGAATGGGCCGAGGTCCACGGCAACTTCTACGGTACGCTTAAGAGCCAGATCGACAGTATCCTGGACGGGGGGAAATACGTGCTGATGGACGTGGACATCCAGGGAGCGCGGGAGTTGCGCGAATCATATCCCAATGGGGTCTATATCCATCTGATCCCGCCAAGTATGGAGGAGTTGCGCAGCCGCCTGGCCGGGCGCGGCACGGAGGATGAGCCGGCCCTGCAAAAACGTCTGCAAAATGCAATCGGTGAAATCGAGGAATTGGACAAGTTCGATTATCTGGTGGTCAACGATGACATCGACAAGGCCTGTGACAGAATCGAGGGCATTATTGGCGCGGAATCTCTCAAGGTCAGCCGGCTCAACGACGCCGGGCGACTGATCGACACTTTCCTCGGACGGGAGAGCAAGGCCTGATGGAACACCTTATCGGCGGAAAAAGGATCGTGCTGGGCCTTACAGGCGGGATCGCCTGCTATAAGGTTTGCGACCTGGCCAGCCGCCTGGTGCAGCTTGGAGCCAGGGTGAGAGTGGTGATGACAGAGAACGCCACCCGTTTCGTGGGCTCTGTCACCCTTAGAGCGCTCACCGGCGAGCCTGTTTACACCGGCACGTTCGGCAGCGAGGAGCCCGGCGGGATCGATCACGTCCGGCTGGCTGAGTTTGCCGAGTTGCTTGTTATCGCTCCGGCAACGGCCAATATCATGGCCAAGATGGCCCACGGTATCGCCGATGACCTGTTGTCGACCACCTGTCTTTCCTGCCCCGCCCCCGTACTGGTTGCCCCGGCCATGGAGACCCGGATGTGGGAGCACCCGGCCACGCGGACTAATCTGGAACTGCTCAAAAGCCGGGGGGTGCATGTTGTTGCACCAGAGTTTGGCAGACTGGCCAGCGGGGCCAGTGGCGCGGGCAGGCTGCCGGAGCGTGAGGTGCTGGTTGCCCATATCGCCAACCTGCTGGGCGCAGGCAACTATCTGGCTGGCAAAACCGTGCTGGTAACAGCCGGGCCCACCCGCGAGAGAATCGATCCGGTACGCTTTATCTCCAATCCCTCCAGCGGACGGATGGGGTTCGCGCTCGCCGCCGCCGCCGCCCGTCAGGGAGCGGAGAAAGTTTATCTGGTGACAGGTCCGGTGGCGCTGCCGACCCCGCCGGGCGTTGAGCGGATAAATATCAGCGGCGCTGATCAGATGCTGGAGGCGGTCAAAAAACTTGCGGCACAGTCTGACCTGGTGTTCGCCGCCGCGGCTGTTGGCGATTACGCTCCGCGGCAGGTGAGTCCGCATAAGATCAAAAAAGAAGACAACGAGGAATTGATCCTTAAGCTTGTGCGCACTCCCGATGTGCTCGCCTGGCTCTCCTCCAACCGCAGGCAGGGCGCAACCGTTGTCGGGTTCGCGGTGGAGACAGAGCGGGAGGAGGAGCATGCGCGCGCCAAACTGGAGCGCAAGGGGCTGGACCTGATAGTGCTCAACAACCCGGTCCAGGCCGGTGCCGGGTTCGAGGTAGAGACCAACAAGGTAACAGTGCTGGGCCCCGAAGGATTCAAGCGGGACCTGGCCCTGATGAGCAAGGACGAACTGGCCGACAGGCTGATAGAGTTGGTAATCGAAATTAAACAGAGCTAGAACCGGAGAAATAAAATAGTGGATAACAGGTCCGAATTGACTCAATTGGCCTCACAGTTCCTGCGTCAACTGGAAGAGCGCGGCGAAACTTTTCTACTCCTTGAGAATGTCAACCTGGCGGACTATCCGGGCGCGGAGCAGGCAGAGCCACAACCGGACAAGGAAACACAGAGTGCCACGGCTGGCAACGCGGTAGCAAGCAAGGTAAATGAAGGCGAAAGCCTGGAGGAGTTTGGAGCGCGGATTTCAACCTGCACCGCCTGTAGCCTTCATCAGGGCCGCACGAATTTCGTCTTCGGCTCTGGCCATCCCGATGCCGACATGCTATTTATCGGTGAGGGCCCCGGCGCCGAAGAGGACCGTCAGGGCCTGCCGTTCGTGGGCAGAAGCGGCCAATTGCTGACTAAAATTATCGCCTCGATAGGGTTTGCCCGCGAGGAGATATATATTGCCAACATGGTCAAGTGCCGTCCGCCTGGCAACCGTGACCCGCGCCCCGATGAGATAAGCGCCTGCAACGGGCACCTGCTGGCCCAGTTGGAGTTGATAGCTCCCAAGGTGATTGTCACTCTGGGACGGTTCAGCGCCGGTTATTTCCACGGCTCGCCCGGCTCGGCCATGCGCGACCTCCGTGGACAGGTGGGTGAGTTCCACGGGGTAAAAGTGGTCAGCACCTATCATCCGGCGGCCCTGCTGCGCAATTCCAACTGGAAGCGCGGCTGCTGGGAGGACATGTTGCTGGCCCGTAAAATCTATGACCAGCAGGGCGGAAAAGCCTCCGACGGAGAGGTTTACCAACCGGGGAATTAGTACTATAATAATTATGGATTTGGCCGGTTTTTATACGAAGCAAGCGACTCCAAATGGTTTTGCTGCTTTTGCCAAAACAAAAGCAGAATAGAAGCTGTTTTATAACCTTGGGCAAGCACAACCCCCGCCCACTAACGTGGGCACCCCCTTTGCTAAGGGGGAATTAAGACGCTTCTGCTTTCCCGGAGGTGCGAGTGACTAGCGGGGACAGTTCTAAACGGTTTGTGGCCTACTCCGAGAGCCTGCAAAAGGACAAAAGCCCGGCACGGTAAAAAGTCCCCCTTAGAAAAGGGGGAAACAGGGGGTTGTGTTTTAAGGAGTATCCGGTAATGGGGAAAATCAAAATGAAACTCCAGTTACGAAACAGCTTTTACAATCTTTTCAGGATGGCATTTTACTTTGCCGAAACAGGGTTTTTCGGCGGAGAGGTTTACCGGCCCGCGGATTAGGCATATAATATTGAAACACTGTAAAAGGATTCTGTTTTAGTTTTCGCATGATAGCTGAAGCTACAGTGCAGGCTCCCGTTGTTGACAGGTACACACCCCTGTATCCCCTCTTGTTAGAGGGGAATAACTGCACTGCAACCCCCGGCACTTTGGAAACATCGAGATATCGGCAAAAATCCCCTCTGCTTGAGAAGAGTGGTGGCCTAGCCACCGGGGTGTGTATTGTTGGGGCCGGGAAAAGTGTTCCGGCTAAAATTGCGTTATTCCGCAGGGCCACGGCATACCGTGGCCAGCTATTAATTAGCTGTTGAAAGAGGAAATGGCCCGTGGCAGACCAGCTCCAGGATAAAATAGTCGAGCAGATTGACCGCAAGTTACCTTTCGCCCAGGACGCCGAGGCCAGTGTGCTGGGTGCGATGTTGATGGACCGCGAGGCGGTCGGGACAGCCGTGCAGATGCTGGACCCGGATTGCTTCTATCATGCGCCTCACCGCCGCCTGTTCATATCCGTCCTGGCACTCTACGAGAAGTCTGTCGAAATCGATCCGGTCACTCTCTCGGACCAGCTCAGGAAAGACGGGTCACTGGATGAGGTGGGCGGCCTGCAGTTTATCTACGATATCGCCGGCAGTGTGCCCACCGCCGCCAATATCGAATTCCATGCCCAGATCGTGCGCGAGAAGGCGATGTTGCGCAAGCTTATCGCCAGTTGCACCGCCATTATCCAGGAATCCTATACGCCTGTCGAGGATATCGACAGCCTGATCGACCAGGCCGAGGAGAAGATTTTCAATATCCAGGACTTCCGGCTCAAGGAAGGTTTCAGTTCGGTCAAGGACCTGATCCACGATATTATCAGCGACCTCGAAGTCCGCGCCCAGAACAAAGAAACGATGACAGGTGTGCCAACCGGCTATACCGATCTCGATAACATAACCGTGGGCCTTCAGCCCTCCGACCTGATTGTTGTCGCCGGACGGCCCAGCATGGGCAAAACCGCATTTGCCCTTAACGTGGCGCTCTCGGTGGCGATGGGCACTCCCGAGCATCCCGAGCCAATCCCGGTGGCTATTTTCAGCCTGGAGATGAGCAAGCCGCAGATAGTCCAGCGCATGCTCTGCACGCTGGCGCGGGTGAACAACAACAAGATGCGCCGCGCCAAACTGACCGACCTGGAGTGGCACAATATCAACAAGGCGGCCAACAGCCTGTTCGAGGCCCCGATCTATATTGACGATACCCCGGCGATGAGCGTGCTTGAGATGCGGGCCAAGTCCCGGCGTCTGTTCAAACAGGAGGGGATCGGGCTGCTGATTGTCGATTACATGCAGTTGATGCGCACCTCCGGACGGATAGAGAGCCGTCAGCAGGAGGTGAGCCTGATCAGCCGCTCCCTTAAAGCGCTGGCCAAGGAGCTGAATGTACCGGTGATGGCCCTCAGCCAGTTATCGCGCGCCGTGGAAGACCGCACCGACCAGAAACCCAGGCTGGCCGACCTTCGTGAGTCCGGCGCTATTGAGCAGGACGCGGACATGGTGATGTTTATTTTTCGCCCCGAGCAGGCCGGTATCAGGGAAATGGACGGGCAGAGCACCGAGGGACTGGCCCAGATACTCCTGGAAAAAAACCGCAACGGCCCCACTGGAATGGCGGAATTGAGTTTCATCAAGGATTTTACCAGGTTCGAGAATCGTTCCCGGCGGCGGGAACTGGAACAGGGAGTCTGAGGTGGTATTTCGTCTGCTCCATTTCGTGGGTGACCGTACGCTGGCGTCTCTGTCCCGCCTCGGCGAGGCGGTGTGCCTGCTGGGCCGGGTACTGGCGGGAATGCCGTTTGCCTGGAGCGTGCGGGGCGAGACTGTCACTCAGATGATTCGGATCGGCGTGGACAGCCTGCCGCTGGTGGCGGTGACCAGTATTTTTACCGGCATGGTGCTGGCCGTGCAGACCAGCTACCAGATAGAGGAATACGTCCCGCAGATATTTATTGCCGCGGCAGTGGCCAAAGCGACCATAATCGAGCTTGGCCCGGTGATAACCGGACTGGTGATCTCAGGCCGCGTGGGCGCATCGATTGCCGCGGAGATCGGTACGATGAGGGTTACCGAGCAGATTGACGCCCTGGAGACGATGGCGGTAGATCCGGTGCAATACCTGCTCCTGCCACGCTTTATAGCCGGGCTTGTCATGATGCCGGTGATTGTAACCTACGGTTGCCTGATCGCTGTATCTGGCGGCTGGGCCGTGTGTGTCTATTATCTGGGAATGTCCTCTACCGCGTTCCTGGAGGGCATGCGCCAGTTTGTTTACCCGTACGATGTCTACAGTGGTCTGTTCAAATCCCTGGTATTCGGCGGCACCCTGACCATGGTGGGCTGTTACTACGGCTATTGCGCCAGCGAGGGCGCGGCCGGGGTGGGACGGGCCGCCACTCGCAGTGTGGTCACCAACTGCCTGCTGATCCTGATGTTCGACTATTTCCTGGCCATGTTGCTGTTTCCAGTGGGGTGATGAGATGACTGGCCGCGGTCCGATAATAGAGCTTACCAACGTATGCAAGGACCTGGGCGGCCATCAGGTGCTCCACAGGCTGAACCTGACTGTTGAGCACGGCGAAACAGTGGTGATCATGGGCCGCAGCGGCGCGGGTAAGAGCGTGATCTTAAAACACATGGTCGGCCTGATGAGCCCCGGCAGCGGCGAGGTGTCTTTTGACGGGTACCGGCTGAACTCTCTGCCCCGCCATGAACTGCGGAACCTTCGTAAACGGATGGGCATGCTGTTTCAGAGTTCCGCCCTGTTTGATTCGATGAGTGTGGGCGAGAACATTTCGCTGGGGTTGCGAAAGCATACGAGGCTCAATAGCGATGAAATAGAGCAGGTGGTTGAGAGAAAGCTTTCAGCGGTCGGCCTGGCGGGAATATCGGCAAAAATGCCCGCCGAGCTTTCGGGCGGCATGCGCAAGCGGGTCGGTCTGGCCCGGGCTATCGCCATGGACCCGGAAGTGGTGTTCTACGACGAGCCCACAACGGGCCTCGATCCGATCAGCGCCGACTCGATTAACAACCTCATTCTCGATACCCGGAACAGCCTCGGTGTTACCGGGATCGTGGTCACCCATGACGTGGCCAGCGCGCTTAAAGTCGGCACCCGCATCTGCCTGCTCGATGGTGGGCGGATTGTGTTCGAGGGTACGCCGGAGCAGGTGCGGCAAACCAAACATCCCGAGATGAAACAGTTTCTGGCCGGAACCGCCGGTGTGACGGAGAGCCCGTCCGGCTGACTCCAGAGCTTGTAACAGGAACGGAGTGTGCAACATGGATAAACGCGGCAGAGAAACGGTAATTGTCGGCGCGGTGGTGCTGGTCGCGTTCGTGGTGGTGCTCTGGACCATTTTTTTCCTGCGGGGCTACCTCTCGCGTCAGGACCAGGAATACTACAGCGCGGCATTTGAGCAGGTGGGCCTGCTGATGGTGGGCGACAATGTAACCGTGGCCGGAGTGCCGGTGGGACGGGTGCGTTCTATCTCGCTGGAGGGCAGACAGGGGGTGGTGATGTTTACGGTTGGTGGCGGGATCGAGCTGAACGAAAACTCCGTGGCGCTTATCGATGCCTCGGACGTGTTCGGCGAGGCATACCTTCAGTTGGAGCTAAACCAGGGGCAGCCGGTGCCGCCTGGCGCTAGAATCGGCGGCAACCTGGCGCCGGGCCTTCGCGATCTGATCAAGGAGGGTGTGGATGTGGCCCGGAACACAAATCTGCTGTTAGAGGACGCACGCACACTGGTCAACCGGATCGATACCCTGATGGGGCCGGGCAGCACGTTCCATCGTACCCTGGACAACGTGGAACAGTTAACGGAAACGGGGCTCGAGTTCAGCAGCCGTTTCGATAACTATGGCCGTCTGCTGGAGGAAACCCTGGCCTCGCTCGACAGCGCGGCTGTCAGGATTCGACGGGCTGTGGATGATAACCAGGACGACCTCTCCTCCGTGCTGGCAGGGCTGGAGAGCGCCTCCTCGCGGCTGGATACGATGCTGGTGGAGATCGAGAACGGCAGGGGCACCCTGGGACGGATGATCAACGATGATCGGCTCTACGAAGACCTTCGCTCCACAACCCTGGAGGCGCGCAACCTGCTCCGCGAGTTCCGCGAGCAGCCGGACAAGTTTATTAATATTTCGCCGTTTTAGTTTTTTGCGGTAGTGTTGAGACACCCCCGTCCCGATTTCATCGTGGGCACCCCCTTTATTAAGGGGAATGTTGCGGTTAATGAAGCATGGAAGTCTTGCCGTTTTTTCTGATTGGCGGGAAATTGTAGGGGCGATGCATGCGTCGCCCATGTGCATAACGTAACAGACACGGACGGACCAATATCTCCGCCCACGGCAGCTATATTTAACGCAGGGGCACGGCACACCGTGTCCCGCTCTTTTTGAAAGTTATGGCAAAAGCAAAAACCAGATACGAATGCACCTCCTGCGCCGCCTCGTTCGCCAAATGGCAGGGCCGCTGCTCCAACTGCGGAGCCTGGGACAGCCTGGAGGAGCGAATCGTGCAGGACAGCGCCCCTTCCAGACAACCCTCGCACAGGGTGGGCGCAGCCGCATCAAAAAACGAGTCCATTCTGCTCTCGAAAGTTATAGCCGGTGGCGGCGCAGCCACTCCCCGTGTCTGTTCCGGGATCGGTGAGCTGGACAATATTCTCGGCGGAGGACTGGTGCCGGGTTCGCTGCTGCTGCTGGGCGGTGATCCGGGGATCGGCAAGAGCACGCTGATGTTGCAGTTGGCCGGGCGGCTGGCCAGCTCGGGCAGCCGGGTGCTGTATCTTTCAGGCGAGGAGAGCGCGGACCAGATCGGCATGCGCGCCCGCAGGCTGAAAGTAGACGGTGGGCAGCGGCTGAGCCTGTTCACTGAAACCTGCTTTGAAACAGTGGAGCTGGAACTGGCTCGTCAGCGCCCCGATGTGCTGATAGTCGATTCTATCCAGACCGTGTACGTCTCCGCGCTTGATAGTATCCCCGGCAGTGTTTCCCAGGTGCGTGAGACCGCCGCGGGGTTTCTGCGGCTGGCCAAGAGCGAGGGGATTACCATTATCCTGGTAGGCCATGTGACCAAGGACGGCTCGATTGCAGGGCCGCGCCTGCTGGAGCACATGGTGGACACGGTGCTTTATTTTGAGGGCGATGGCGGCCAGGCCCATCGGATTCTGCGTGTTGTTAAGAACCGTTTCGGCTCCACCAACGAGATCGGCCTGTTCCGCATGGGTGAGACCGGTCTGGATGAGGTGGGTGACCTTAGCGGATATTTTCTGGAGGGCCGCCATGCCGGTGAGCCGGGCTCGGCGGTGGTCTGCACCATGGAGGGCACCAGGCCGCTGCTGGTGGAGGTCCAGGCGCTGGTTACGCCCACGGGCTACGGTACCGCCCAGCGGGTCAGTACCGGCTACGACAGCCGCCGTCTGGCGATCATGCTGGCCATACTGGAAAAACGGTTGGGCCTGCCACTGGCCAGCCAGGATGTGTTTGTCAACGTGGCCGGGGGCCTTCGCCTCACGGAACCCGCCGCCGACCTGGGAGTCTGTCTCGGTATTTACAGCGCCCTGCGCGACAAGCCGCTCGATCCGGGGGCCGTGTTCGCGGCGGAAGTGGGCCTCGGCGGGGAACTCAGATCCGTGGGCCACATCGCCCGCAGGGGCGCGGAGGCGGCCAAACTGGGGTTCACCCGGCTGGTCTGCCCGCCGGTAAGGGATGCGGATAACGGGGGGGCAAAAATCGAAACCGCTGTCTGCGGACGGCTTGCCGAGGCGGTTAAGGCCGCGCTTGCGCCTGCTGCAAAAAGCTGAGCTTTGGTAATTCAGCTCCATGCTTCTTATATAAAGTATACATGACAACTTGAGTGTTTGAGTGATTATTCACTATATAGATACCCTACGAAGAAAGACTGTTCTCATTGCCTCTACATTTTTGAGAACATTGATGAGGATTTTTAACATGGATGATGATAAGCAAGCAGCTTTGTACGGAATTGAGGCCTATTTCGAAAAATGGACAAAAGAATTAGAAAAAACCAAAAAAGTTCTTGAAAGCAACAATTTGTTACCACAATGGCTCATTCTCATGTGTTGCTATATAGATGCGTTTAGTAAGCTTAGATATCCAGACAAAGTTAATAATGAGGCGTTCAAGTCATTGGTATTAGAGTATTCTGGAGAAAAGGAGTTTTACAGCCAGATTGATCTACACTTTTTATATATGATTGACAAATCTCTATGGGCTGATAATAGGCTTTTAAATAAACTTAAGAACCGTATAACAATTAAGAAAGTCCTTGAAGACAATTTCGAAGGGATGGGCGACTACTACTCCAAGAGCAGATATCAAAGCTCAAATGATGTCTTGGATGCCTTCCGAAACAGCAAGGCTGCAGGCATCGACATGCTAAATATTGAGAAAAATATTGAAAATTATTCACTTGCTTCTTTTCTTTACCACGTGATTAGATGCTCAGCAGTTCACGAAAACAATTTTCCTGGGTTAAATGAGTACTCTCAGCATCTTGATGACGGAAATGTTATTAATGGGCACCGCCCCAATGATATACTAACACCAGAAGTAATTTGGGATACATTATTTAATATACTGACTCAATTGAAAAATGAATGCCTCGTTAAATGCAAGTTTCCAGATAGACTATCCCTTTAAGGTATGGAAAAAGACGGCAGTTTTAGATATGCTTTTTAAGTACTTCAAGTAACGGGATGTAATACCTGTGAACGAGCCAAAACTGCAAAAACTCCCCCCCTGCGCCGCAATAATCGCTGCCGGCGGCAAGGGACTCAGGATGGGCACAACTGTCCGCAAGCAGTTTATCCGTATCGGCGGGGCGAGTATCCTCAGTCACAGTATCCGCCCGTTTCTGACAATCAAGGAGATTGTCCGGATAGTGGTGGCCCTGCCAGGGGATGCTATCGAAGAATTCAATGCCGGACTCGATGGCCGTGAGCGAAAGCTGGTGGTTGCTGTAGAAGGTGGCGATACCCGTCAGCAATCGGTATATAACGCACTAACTTCGCTTGATGGCAGCGAGGCGGAGCTGGTGGCGATCCATGACGCGGCCCGTCCACTGGCCAGCGCCGGGCTTGTGCGACGAACGCTTGAGGCGGCAGCCGATGGAGTGGGCGCGATGGCCTGCGCCCCCATCCGCGATACTGTCAAACGCGGCAGGGATGGAGCCGTGGCCGGAACTGTTTCCCGCGATGACCTGTGGCTGGCCCAGACTCCGCAGACTTTCCCGTTGCCGATGATCCTGGCCGCCCACCAGCGGGCCCTGGCCGAGGGATTTAAGGCCACGGACGACGCCGCTTTGTGTGAGCACTACGGCCACACGGTAAAAATTGTTGAAAGTGATTACGGTAATATCAAGCTCACCGGGCAGCCGGATATTGATTACGTTCGCTGGCGGCTGGAGCGGGATGCACAAGGGGATAAGATGAACGAGATACCGCTGCGGATCGGTGAGGGCTACGACCTTCATCGCCTTGAGCAGGGCAGGAAGTTGATTATCGGTGGGGTGGAAATCCCGTTCGAACTGGGGCTGGCGGGGCACAGCGATGCCGACGTGCTGCTGCATGCTGTTACCGATGCACTGCTTGGCGCGGCGGCCGCCGGGGATATCGGCAGGCTGTTCCCAGACACCGACCCCTCGTTCAAGGACGCCGACAGCGCCAAGTTGCTGCGAACAGCGTTGAAAAAAGTGGCGGGCCTGGGCTGGCGGCCGGTTAACCTGGACGCCACCGTAATAGCCCAGCAGCCAAAACTGGCCCCGTACATGGACAGGATAGTACAACGGGTGGCCGATGTGCTGGGGATGGAGCCGGGCACGGTAAATATCAAGGCCAAGACCAACGAGAGTGTTGGGCCGGTGGGCCGCCAGGAAGCGATAGCGGCCCGGGCGGTGATGCTGGTATGCAGGGTGGAGTAGAACCGACAGTATTAATAATAGCTGTTTCATAGCTGTAAAACTGGTTGCGGTAGCGTGCTTCCGGGGCTGAGTGGTGGGGTAATTCGGCTATTTGATTCATATTAACTTATCAGGCCGTAGTAGCGGCTGGACCATAAGCAGGAGAGATTTAACTGGAGAACTTCATTGTTGAAACGGTGGCCTCGCTGCCGCCGTGGCTGATCTACCTCCTGCTGATGTCCGCTTCGGCCATGGAGAATATCTTCCCGCCGTTTCCGGGAGATACTATCACCGTGTTCGGCGCATACCTGGCCGGACGGGGAGTGCTTGCGCCGCTGCCGGTGTTCCTGTTTACCGCCGCCGGCAACCTGATGAGCAACATCCTGCTCTATTACATCGGCCTGAGCCGGGGCCGGGGATTTATCACCCGTCACAAGCGGCTGTTTCATCGGGACCTGCTGGCCAGGCTGACGCTGTTTTACCGCAGGTGGGGACAGCTCGCTATTTTCGGCAGCCGTTTTCTGGTGGGCCTTCGCTCGGTGGTGCCGCTGTTCGCGGGGGTGAGCCGGTTCAAACCGAGCAAGTTCATCATTCCGGTGGCTGTTTCGATTCTGGTCCAGCATTCTCTGCTGGTCTGGCTGGGATACACTTTGGGGCAGCGCTGGGAATATATCAAGTCCCTTCTGCGCGAGGTTAACCTGGGCCTTGGTGTGGTAACTGTGCTGGTGGTGATCGGGTTAGTGGTATGGTTCCGCGCCGTACGGCGTCACAGGGCCAGAAGGCTAAAGCGGAAAAATGGAATTAACGGAAACGCAAATAAAGAAACGGGAAATGGTGGAGTATAATGACTGAAAAATTCAGAGTGCGGTTCGCGCCCTCGCCCACCGGGTTGCTCCATATCGGCAACGCGCGCACGGCGATTCTCAACTGGTTGCTGGCCGGACGGTTCGAGGGTGAGTTTATCCTTCGTATCGAGGACACGGATACCGAGCGCTCAACGCCTGAGAGCGAACGGACGATTTTGGAAGACCTCGGCTGGCTTGGCCTTGACTGGGCCGAGGGACCGCAAGCCGGGGGCGATTACGGCCCATACCGTCAGAGCGAACGCAAGGAAATCTATCACAAGCTGGCCCTCCAGCTTGTGGAACAGGGCAGGGCATACTGGTGCCGTCTTGACGACCAGCAGTTGGACCAGTGGCGCAAAGAGAGGCTGGATGCGGGAGAGCAGCCGCTGTATCGCGGCCACCTCAGTGGATCGGATACGCCCGGCACAAGCGCTGACCCGGCGTCGATCCGTTTCCGGTCGCCACAGGGAGCCAGCGCCTGGAACGATCTGGTCAAGGGTGAAATCGAAGTGGACAACGCCACCGTGGCGGATTTCGTGATCCTGCGCTCCGATGGCCGCCCGACATATAATTTCGCCGTGGTTGCCGATGATCTGGCGATGAAGATCAGCCACGTGGTGCGCGGTGACGGGCATATCAGCAACACGCCGCGCCAGTTGATGCTTTACGAGGCGCTGGGCGCCGCGCCGCCACACTTTGCGCACATCCCGATGATCCTGGGGCCGGACGGCAAGCTGCTCAGCAAGCGCCACGGTGCAACCAGCCTGGGCGAGTACCGTGCAGCCGGTTACCTGCCCGAAGCGCTGATCAACTACCTCAGCCTGCTGAGCTGGTCCTCGCCCTCGGGCGAGGAATTCCTGAGCGTTGAGCAAATCCGCTCCGAAATCGGTTTCGATCGCCTTGGCAAAAGCGCGGCTGTGTTCGATCCGCGGAAACTGCGCTGGCTCAACGGCAAACACATCCGCGAGCTGCCGGAGCAGCGGTTGTCGGATCTGATGACTTCGTTCGCGGGTGAGGCGCGGGATCAGTTTGACTCTCGTCAGTGGGCGCTTGTGGTTACCGCCCTTCGCGACAAGCTGGAACTGCTCACCGATGTCCCGGCCCTGCTGGCGGGGTTCGCCGGCAGGAGCAGTGCCCTGGAAGGCGAGGACCGTGAGCTTGCGGCTCACCCCGACGCCTGCCGGGCGCTGGAAGCCGTGGCGGACGGGCTGGCGGAACTTGAGCAAATCGGGCCGGAGGATTTCAAGACGCTGTTGAAAACTGTATCAAAAGAGACCGGCGTAAAGGGTAAGCTGCTGTTCATGCCTGTACGCCTGGCGCTTACGGGCAGCCCCCACGGCCCCGACCTGCCGTCGGTGGCCAGCGTGATCGGCCCTTGCCGGGCCGCGGCATTGATCCGGGGAACCTTGAGTGGAAAGTAACATCCATATATTATTGAGTGATGCCGGGCCTGACAGGCCGGTTGGCCGGGTTTATTCAGCAAGCCGGAGGAATCCGAGGTGAAAATACTAATCCTTAAAACATTCGCCGCCGCGTGCCTGGTGCTGATCGCCGGCTGTTCCCTTCAGCAGCCGCTCAAAAACCTGGAGGACAAGACCATCGAGGTCACAGGCGGCGGAATCAGCATGAAGTTGCATTCCCTTAGCGCCCGGATCACCAGCATGGTCCACCAGGAAAGCGGCGAGGAACTCCTGCGGCCGTGGCCGGATCAGGACAGGCAGGGGACATTTACGATAAGCATCCGCGACGGGCTCAGCGGCCACACAGCCGGTCCGCTGACGGATTCGGTTCTGGTGCTGGATTTCCAGGAAAGCGGCGAGGCGGTGGTGTTCGACAAGCTGCTGCTTCCCGATGGCTACCGCGTGAGCAAAAAAGTGACCGGTGGCCGCGACGGGATATTTCTCGACTATGAGATCCGTCCCGACCACAAGAAAGCCCCCCTTCGCTCACTGGAGTTTACCTTTATGCTGCCGATTCAGCGGGGCAGCACAGTTTGGGTCCCGGGCTGCGAAAGCGGCGGGGACCAGCAACACCGGGCGCGCAGAAGGTTCGTTTACGGCCCCGGCGCAAGTGGCGATTGCAGGATGAGGATTCCGCTGATCTCATTCTGGCGCCCGGATGGCCCCGCATATTCGCTGGCGGTGCCGCTGGAGCTTCCGGTGGTGCGCGTTATATTCGAAATCGAGCCCTCGACCGTACCGCGCGGTATGTCACCCCGGCTGGATGAGTGCGACTGGCTTAAAGTTACGTTCGATCTGATGGGAGCCTCGGGCGCAAGAAGCCTTCATACCGGCCTGTGGCTCTATGCACATGAGCCGGGCTGGCGCGATGCTTTACGGATTTTCGCTGAAAAGTACCGTGAGTATTTCGATGCTCCACGGCGGATAACCTCAGCAGAGTCTCCGCTAGCCGCACTGGGTCCCGATCTGCTGCCGGCCTGGCGGTTGACTCGGATTCAGCAGAATGGCGTCAGAGCCATCCGGCTGGGCTGGAACGTGTTTCGCCACGGTGAGTGGGTCCCGCCCCAGGCCCGCCGTTTCGAGGATTTTACCTGGCAGAGCGGGACAGACAGCACACATGGTGATATCTCGGTCAGCCGTGTGCGTTCGGCGATCGACAACCTGATCCAGTTCAAGTTGCGCGCTGTGCTTAATGGCGCCTGGAGTTCATGGTGCGGCAAGTACATTGCAGAAAGCAGTTACGGGCAGGATATAGCCCTGAGCGAGAGCGGCGAACAGATTATGAACGGAAGTGACCAGGTAATGATGAATGCAACCGCCGAAAGCCCGTTCGGCAAGGCGATGCTGGAACAGCAGCGGCAAATGCTGGAGTTGTATCCACAGGCTCTGGGTTATTATTTCCCCGACTGGAGCGCCACAGGTATAGATTTCGCCCACGATGACAGCCTGACCGTATCCCATAACCGCCCGGCCAGCGATCTGGGAGCCAACCGGATCAGGGTTGGCGAGAAATTGATTGCATTGGTAAATCAGCAGCGTAAGCTGACAATTGCCGCCATGCCGGAGCGAGTTGCCCAGAGTAAGGGCGTTGATATGCTGTGTTTTACGGGAACCAAACCGGAAGAACTGCGTGCGGTGGCGCTACTGGGTATCTGGCGGCCGGTGATTTCCGACCCCGGCGACGGTTTACGGGAGCTCTCGAATGCGGATTTGGAGAAGTTGCTCAAGGAAAAACTGCTCCAGGGCGTTATACCATCATATGCCGAACTGCAACGGGACCAGTCGCTGGCACGGGCCTACAGCCCCTTGTTTCAAACGTTGGCCGCCAGACAATGGCGGTTGAACCCGATTTTTATCGGGCTTCCCTCTGGTATCCGGAGCCAGGTGTTCCAGAAAAACTCTTCCCGCACGGGGGCGGATCAAAATCTGCTGCTCTGCCTTGCTCAACCGGGTGTGCTGCTGGCCGACGAATCCAGGCAAGTGAGCACCAATATATTGCTTGCTTTCAAGGGCGCGGATGCATATAACCAGGCTCTCTGGCAGAGCGCCTCGCGCCTTCCGAGGCAGGTTCCGCTGAGAGTGACTTCAAGCGGACAGGACAGCCTGGAAGTTACCCTGCCGCCGTTTGGCGCGGCGGGTGTGCTTATCCTTTCTGTGAAATAGTACAATAGCTGCACAAAAAAGGGAGGCTCCCTCAAAGGGGCCTCCCTTTTTTAGTTAACCAGTTTCAACTCTGTCAACTCAGCACGGCGTGCGCCCGGCTGAGCTTATCCTTAAGGTTCAGGCCCCAGGGGCAATCCACCCGGCAGCTACCGCAGTCCGCGCAGGAGGAGGCGTTGCAGCCGCTAAGCGCTGAGTAAGTTCCGCGCGCCTCAAGAGCCATGTCTCCGCCGTAGCTTTCGGCGTACATCTGCAGACGGTTGACCTCGGCCACGTTCACCCCCGCAGGGCATTTCCCGCTGCATGAGCCGCACATCCGGCAGTACTCGGCGCCATAGGCGGCGGCATAAGCTTCCAACGCCCTCGTTTCATCGGAGTTCAGCGCTCCCCGGGCGCCCATCGCGCTGATATTTTCCTCGATCTGCTGAAAATTCCCCATTGCCGTGGCAGTAGTTTTTACGTGCGGGTTACTTAATACCCACTTGAGCGCGGCCGGGTAGCTTCCCTTGCCGCTGTCGTCTTTCAGATAGCCGCCCGAGCAGGTTTTCATCGCGATAATATCGACCCCGGCAGCGGCAAGTGCTGCTATCTTTTTCTCTATATCATCGGCATCCCACTCAGCCGAACTGCCACCGAGCATGTGGTTGAAACTTCCCATAAAATTATACGCCACCATCACCACCTCGTGAAAACCCTTCTCCGCCACCAGATCCAATAGTCCTAACGCGCCGGTGTGGACGCTGAAACCGAAAGTGCGTATCTTGCCCTGCTCCCGCGCGGTTTCAAACAGTTCGACTGTCTGGTCACCGTAGAGATGCTCCGGCTCTGATGCGCCGTGGATCAGCAGGCAGTCGATATAGTCGGTTTGCAGCGCGGTGAGACTGGCCTCCAGGTCGGAGCGCATTTTTTTCAGGCTGCCGGCTTTAAGCTTGCCGTTTAGCACTATCTGCTCCCGCCGTCCCTTGAAAACCTTGCCGACAACCACCTCGTTCTGGCCGTTGTAGTAGGCGCGGCCGGTGTCGAAAAAGTTAATCCCCTGCTCAAACGCGAAGTTCATCAGCGTGGGGTCCATTGTCCTGCTTGCGCCGAACCCCACCTCCGTAACTTCGATACCGGGGCCACCCAGCTTGCGCATGGCCGGACCATGGTTTTGGGCTGCCTGGAGTGCGGCTGACTTAGAGTTCTGACCGTCATTGCCCCCGGATGTGTTTTCGGCATTGCCGCTGCAGCCCGCCCCAAGTCCCATTCCAATCCCCGCCGCAGCCGCTCCGGCGCATCTGGTGATAAATTCCTTACGACGTATTTTTTTATCGGCTGGCATCCAAGCACTCCCGGTTCGGTGAAATTTTCGATTATCTGGCAGGCGTACCCCGATAATAGGAGATCGAGAGGACTGTGTCAATAAACCGATGGCAATTCGTTACACCACGGCGGCAGCGATTTCCCGGGTCTGTCCGGTAAGACTGAAGGCGAAGATTCCCGCGGCATATAGTTATTATGCGGTTCTGGTTGGACTTTACACGATAATAATATCTGGAATGGGACTTGCTAATGAGTAATCAGAGATTTTTTCTTTAGCCGGAGGTTGAAACAATGGCCAAGCTGAAAAACGCGGCTCAGGTGTGCGAAATGCTGCTGCTGGTGGCTGGAATAGCCCTGCTGTGCAGCACGGAAGGTTTCAAGAATGGCAGGGAAAGCGATAGTTCGCCTGCCTCCAAACCTGATCCCGACGACATATCCGCCTGGGGTGTGGGCTGATAATCCCACGCCCCACCAGCAAAATCCCTCCTGATAAGCCCTTAACCGAATCGGACCGCCTGCCCGGCGGAGCGTTTCGATCCTGCCGGATTATTTCAAAGTGCTACCATAAGCTAGATTTATCAAAGCGGCTAAAAAAATTTCCCCTTTCACAGCCATTGATTATATTGGAGCGGTCAAAGAGACTTGCCGGCATTACCGGTAATTCATTTTTTTAATAGAAGGAGAGCTTGATGCTTTCGAGTATACAGGGTTTTCCAAGGATTGGTGCGGGAAGGGAGTTGAAATTCGCGATCGAGTCTTTCTGGCGCGGAGAAATCAACCAGGCGGAACTGGAACAGAAAACCTCGGCGCTGCGCCGCGAAAATTTCGACTTTCTCTCATCCGCGGGGCTGGACCTGGTTCCGGTGGGAGATTTCAGCTATTACGACAAAATGCTCGACATGATCGCTATCACCGGCGCCGTGCCGGAGCGGTTCCCCTTCTCAGGCGGAGAGGTGAACCTCGAGCGCTATTTTGAGATGGCGCGCGGGACCAGGGGCGAGGCAGGAAACGTGCGGCCTTTGAGCATGCTCAAATGGTTCAACACGAACTACCACTACATGGTGCCTGAATTCTCAAGCGGGACCAATTTCAAGCTTGCGTCATCGAGTCTGCTGGCGCTGGTCGATGAGGCCGTTGATCTGGGCCTGCCCGCCATGCCGGTACTGATTGGGCCGGTGAGCTTCCTGTTGCTGGGACGTGGCCAGGATGGTCTGGATAATTTGGACCTGCTGGGCAGCCTGCTGCCGGTCTATCGCAGGCTGGTGGAGGAGTTGGCCAGCCGCGATGTGGCCTGGATTCAGATCGATGAGCCGTGCATGGCCGCCGATTACGGCGATGAGGCCCGTGAAGCGATGGAAATGGCGTACGGTGTGCTGGCAGAGGCGGCAGGCGGCGCTAAAATAGTCGTCCAGACTTATTTCGATAACGTGGGCGCCAACTACGAAACGCTAACCGGCCTGCCGGTGGATGGGATCGGGCTGGACCTGGTGCACGGGCCGGAGAACCTGGAACTGATCCGCGGCAAGGGTTTCCCCAAGGGCAAAACTCTGTTCGCCGGGCTTGTGGATGGCCGCAATATCTGGGTCTGTAGTCCGGACGCGGTGCTGGAGCAGGCCAGGGAACTGCAATCGATAGTGGGCCAAAGCCAGCTCGTGCTCTCCACAAGCTGCTCGCTGATGCACGTGCCGGTAACCATGGCTGGCGAGGACCATCTGCCGCCCGAGGTGCGGGACTCAATGTCGTTCGCCCGTGAGAAAGTGGCCGAACTTACAGCCCTGGCCCGTACACTGGCGGGCAGCGCATCGGCCGAGGATGCCGCCGTGCTGGAGCGCAGCCGCAAGGCAACTTCAGCGGCAGCGGCCAGTGCGCTCAAGAATGTCCCGGCGGTTCAAAAGCGGATGGCGGCTTTGGGCGAGCAGGATTTCAACCGCGCCGAGCCTTTCGGGAAACGGATCGCGAAGCAGAACGAGAAACTGGGCCTGCCCCTGTTTCCCACCACCACGATCGGTTCGTTCCCGCAGACACGCGAGGTCAGGCGGCTACGCGCCCAACTTCGCAAGGGTGAATTAACCCAGCAGAAATACGATGAGCAGATTGGCAAAATGATCACCGAACTGGTGAGGATGCAGGAAGAATACGGCCTCGACGTACTTGTCCACGGCGAGTACGAGCGTAACGACATGGTGGAGTATTTTGGCGAGCAGCTTGAGGGATATTATTTTACCCGCAACGGCTGGGTAATCTCCTACGGCAGCCGGGGAGTGAAACCGCCGGTGATCTTCGGCGATGTTCATCGCCGCGGACCCATGACAGTTCGCTGGAGTGAATACGCCGCCAGGCTTACAGAGAAACCGATGAAAGGGATGCTCACCGGCCCGGTGACAATGCTCAACTGGGCGTTCGTGCGCACGGATCTTCCGCGCGGAGAGGTCTGCTGGCAGATAGCCCTGGCGATCCGAGATGAGGTGCTGGACCTTGAAAAGGCCGGAGTGGGAGTGGTGCAGGTAGATGAGCCGGCTCTCAGGGAGGGCCTGCCGCTGCAACAGAACAAGCAGGAAGCGTATCTTAAGTGGGCGGTGGACGCGTTCAGGCTGACAGCAGGTGGAGCTGATTCCGCCACCCAGGTGCACAGCCACATGTGCTACAGCGATTTCAATACTATTATCGAGCAGATTATCGCAATGGACGCCGATGTGATCTCGATAGAAAACTCCCGCGCCGGCGGCCGCCTGTTGCAGGTGTTCCGTGACCGCGAATATCCCAACCAGATTGGTCCGGGAGTCTGGGACATCCACTCCCCGCTGATCCCAACCACGGGAGAAATGGTTGAGCACCTGCGCCAGTTACTGGAATACGTGCCGGCTGCAAACCTGTGGGTCAACCCTGACTGCGGTCTGAAAACCAGGGGATGGGAAGAAGTGAAACCAAGCTTGCGCAATATGGTGGAGGCGGCCAGAGTGCTGAGAGCCGAGTACGATGCCAAAAAACCGGAGTGAAAACTTGAGCGTGGAAAATAAACAGCAGGATAGCAGTAGCTACGAGTTCAACGCTGTCCAGTTGCTGGAGGTGATCGGCAGCGCGTGGACAGGAATCGAGGTCCGCTACGATCGCCTGTTCCTGTTCGACCGGCTTAGCCGCGGAGACCACGACTGGAATTTCCTGATTGTCACCCGCAGCCAGAGCGAAAATAGGCTGGAACTGGCCGCGGTGGCGTTTGAACTGGACAGCCAGGGTGAGGTCACAACTCGTCTGGAAAGCCGCAAAGCCAGTATCCCTGCCAGCCGTCTGGCCGAGGTGATCGAGGGGATGCTGATGCGCCTTGACGAAGTAGAGTGCGACTACCGTGAATACGATATCAGCCAGATGTCCGGTCAGCAATCTACAGGCCTGTTTCTGGCCGAACTGACCGGTATTGAATCGGGAGTGGTCGATGAGCCGGACGAACACGGCGAGGATCTGCAACCAGGGGAAAGTGACAGCTCTGCTTGAGGGGGCGACGGCCAGGGTTGAGGTTTCGCGCAACGCGATGTGCGATGGGTGCCATCAGCAGAGCAACTGCAACATTAAAATGCTGGACTCCGGCCGCGACACCACGGCTGTTGTGCGTAACCCGATGGGAGCAAGGCCCGGCGACAAGGTGGAAATAGCTATCGACGAGGCGGTGCTGATGCGCGGCAGCATGGTGCTCTATATCCTGCCGCTGGTATTCATGCTGCTGGCGCTCCTGCTGGCGATGGCCCTCAAGGACAGGATAAATTTCGGTATGGGCGAGGATATGCTGGCGCTGCTGGCTGCTCTGGCCGGGCTGGCGGCCTCACTGCCGGTGGTCAGGGCCTGGAGCAGAAAGTCGCGTTACCTGGCAACCAATATTCCTGTTATTACCAGGATTCTAGCGCAGGACGGGTAAAGTCTTTTGTAGTTGCTTTAGCTGGAACAGTTTTGTTTGCGGACGGTAAAAAAATCAGTTGCGGGGTAAGCGGGATTCGAGATATCCTACCAACTGGCGGCGCCGGAGTTCGGTTAGTTGAGAACGGTCCTTTCGGGTCATCGCGGAAACCAGCGAGTCAACCTCACCGGCCAGCGCCTTGCTCTTGATTACCAGTCTGGTGGAGTGGCAGCCTGAGCAAAGCTCACCCATCAGTTTTTCGCCCGCGGCCAGGTCCCCGGGGCTTATTCCGGCCAGATATCCCGGATCCTCGTAGACAGCATTGCTGTCCGCGGAGACGGCTTCGGCCACAAAATTGGGAAGCGTTGCCTGGCCTATCCGGCCCCCATCCTTGGGCAGCAGGCCGATCAGCGCCAGGCAGCACAGCAGTGCAAACAGACTGAATTTTATCATGCAGCTTTCCGGTAAATGCTTTTTGTGGAGCGATGCCGGCCCGGGGGAGAGGACGCACAAAGCAGCATCCGGAACCAGCCTCCACAGATAATCTCATTTTATCTTATCCGCGTCCATCTTGTCAAGCTAATCCTACAGAGGCAACTTAAGGGTGACAGCAAAGGTAATAAATATTTTTCTGACTGCAAGTATTTGTCTCTGTCTGTCATTCGACGGGGCCAGTGGCCAGAGCAAGTACGCCGGCGAGCCGTTCAGTATTGGCGTTGGTGCGCGCGGACTTGGCATGGGCAGCGCGTTCCACACTATTGTCACCGGCCCGGAGGCGCTTTACTGGAATCCGGCGGGATTGTCGCGTACCGAGGACATTGAGCGGCCCAACAGCCTGGCGTTTATGCACAGTGAGCGTTTTGGCGGAGAGGTAAGCTACAATTTTGTGGGCTACTCCCATCGCATGGCCCAGCGCGACACCCCTCTGACAGTGGCTCTGGGCCTGATTCATCTTGGCGTGGGCGGTATCCCTGTCACCAGCCTGCCCGATCCGGACAGGCCTCCCGGCGACAGCAACCGTCCGGTGATAGACCGCTACGTGAGCAAAAACGACTACGCCGTTATAGCCGGGCTGGGACGGAAGCTGGGAGAACGCCACCATATTGGGGCCAATATCAAGCTGCTGCATCAGCGTTATCTCGATGTGACCGCTACCGGTTTCGGCTTCGATATCGGAGCGGTGTTCGCCGCCGATATCAAGGGTGTGCCGCTGCTGTGGAGCTTGTCGGCAAGGGACGTGACCACCTCGTTCCTGGCGTTCTCCACCGGTAAGCGCGAGTATATCAAGCCCTGGGTCTCCGGGGGAGTGGCCACGGCCGAGGGCTTTGCGGTGCCGGGCGGACGATTGCGAGGTGCAGTGGAGTTGTCGGTGCCCGTGGAGAGCCGCCGCAAGAATTACCGCGACGACAGCCGTTACCTGATGAGTCTGCTGCATCTGGGAGCCGAGTACTCGCTCTACGGGCGGATGTTCCTTAGGGCCGGGCTGGACGAGAACAACCCATCGTTCGGGGCAGGGTTTACTCTTCGCGCCCTGGTTGCGGACTACGCCTGGGTGGGCCACCGTGACCTGGAGCAGACCCACCGGGTTTCGATGGGATACAGTTTTTGACTGGAATTTAAGAAGAGCAGAAGCGGTTTGCATGCCTTGGGAAATTGGGGACGTGAAAGTGCCTGGAAGTCCAAATTGCGTGTAGGGGCGCACCCGCGTGTGCGCCCGGGTGGACACATGGGTCCACCCCTACAAATAATGGTGTAATTCTTTATACCAGAGTCATTCTCACAAGCAAATCAGATGAAGAACTCCTGCCTGAATGCAATCCTGAGCACGGTACCCACCGAAGGCGTTCCGGGCGGCAGGTTGTTGAAATCCAGAAATCTTACCTCGAACCACCAGTCGCGCACCGGGGCGGTGTAAACCGGGTTGCCGTAGCTCCACTGGCCCACCGCGTTCTGGCTGAGAAAGAAGTTGATAAACGAGCCGTGGATCGTGGCGGTCTGTCCGCTCCAGCTCTCCAGAAACCGGGGGAAATTTTCCAGGCCGCCGTTGTAAGCGGAGGTATTGGGAGTGTCCCCGGAAATCATCGCCAGATAATAGGTGGTGCTGGACGCCACTTCGGCGTTGGCGCCGACGTTGGCGTTGTCGGCATCCACCCAACTGTTGCTCAGCAGGTAGACCGCATCGGCCATCACAGCGGCCGGCTGCCAGTTAACAGTATTGTAATCCCCCTCAATATAGACCGCATTGTCGCTGGCCACGGTCATCGGCGCGGGCAGTGTGCTGGCGTTGATCAGCTTGATCCCCTTGTGCCGCCCGGCCTGCTCCTCGATTGAGGCGTACAGCACTCCATCAACCAGGTCCGCGGCGTTCAGCTTGGAAACATCGATCACGAGCAGGTCTGTCCACTGGCCCTCGCGGTCGTCGTAGAACGCGTCATAGCTGGCATAGACCGCCGTGGGATCGACTAGCACCTTGGGGTTGCCGCTGTTGTTCATCACCGAGATCGAGCTCAGGGCGGCGTCTACATAAATCCTGGTGTCGGCTTTCCAGTCCAGACGCTCTGTTACCAGGCTCGCGTCATCCCCGGCGTTGCGGCGGTTGATAATCTCAATCGGGTCCAGACCCGCTGTAATAGGCATGCCCAGCGGGGTGATATTATGCGCCCTGGTGCGGAGCCTGCCGTTGAAATCCGCGTTGGTCTGGGTAACAAATCCCTCGTCATTACCGGCGTAGGTTCCGCTGTCGTAGGTGAGGGCCACAAAATTACTGTCGGGATCGGAGATAAGTATTGAGCCGCCGAAAGTCTCGCCATTCCAGATCCGGAAGCGGTAGATGTCACCCGCGATAGTAATCATCTTGTGGAAACGGGTGGTGTTGTTTGTGCCCAGGAAGAGGTCGCTGTTGGTATGTACCCGGCCGATAAAGTTCATTGCAGAGCCATTGTGAATTTCCAGGCTGTCATCGAAGAACACGCCGAACTGGAAGACCGGTATCTGGATGCCCTCCACCTCAACAATAATGTGGTAGCGGCTGTTCCTGGGGCCAAGCACCTTGGAGGTTATCGTTATCGGCTGGTTGAGACTGGCCATCCCCTGGTAAGGCCCGGTGGTGACAGTATCGACAAAACTGGCGGCGGCGCGCACCACGCTGTACTCTTCCCAGCTAAAATCATCGATCTCCGGCGGAAGGATCGCCGCCAGGTCATCGTCGGTCATCGTCCCGGCCCCGTCCAGAATGGTCTGGATATCCGAGAGGGCCTTTTCCACCCCGGCCTCTGCCGCGTAGAACGCGCGGCTGTTCTGGTAGTAGTTTGCCGCCAGCTGACTGTCAATCGTACTGACATAGACCGCGCCCACCGCCAGAATAGTCAGCGCGCTCAGCAGCAGCAGCATGGTTATCAGCGCCACGCCGCGTTGATTATTGAGTGTCCTGAGCATTTCTTTCATCAATCGCTCTCCCGGGATTAGCCCCCACGGCAGTGCGTCAGTAGATCAGGTTACGAGGCGCCACCATGGCGGTGTACTCCTGCCGCCAGAATTGGTCGCCCTCCTGGTTGCGCTCGGTGTCGGCCCGGCTGGAACGGGCCGTAATTGTTACTTCCACGGCATTGAGGTCCATCGGGTCGTTGGTGGTGTCGCCATCGGTGGTATCGGCCACGCTGGCGGTGTCTCCGTCCTCAAAATAGAGCAGCACCTGCAAGTTTTCTATGTCGTAGGCAATACTGCCCAGCACGGTGCTGCCCTTGAACTTTATCAACTGGGGATGAGCACTGTCGGTTTTATCCACTGTCAGCGAGGTTACACTGACCCTGGTAATCATCGTTGTTGCCGGGTCATAGGCTTTGGCCAGGCCGCTGGGTGTATTGACTCCCGCCGGCGGGACAAAAATCGCGGTATGGGAGGAAGTATTGATGCTGGTTATTTCGATAATATTGAAGCTTGATTCGTCGTAGATTATCAGGTGCTCCCCTACTATCAGCGAATCGTCGTCCGAGGCCGAGCTGAATTTCATCGAGTTGGCGTTGGCGTTGGGCTTGGGGCTGGTAGCGAATTCCAGATAGATATTGGTCTGGGGCACGTAGATGAACGTGATCGTATCCGGCTCGGTGGTCCCGCCGTCGAATATCTGGATCGAGGGAAACAGTCCGGGCAGGCCGGTGCCGGCGTTCATCGCCTCGCGCTGGATCTCGTCCAGCGCCACGCGGCCGGTAATATGCATTTCCTGGCGAAGGCTCTCGCTGGAGTAGCTTTTGTTCTGGTTTATCAGCAGGTTGATAAACGCGCCCACGACCACCATCGTGATCGTCATCCCGATCATCATCTCCACCAGGCTGAACCCGCGTTTTTCTTGCAGCAAATTAATTTGCATCGGCATTATCCTCCAGCACTCAGCTAGTGGCGCGTCAGGGAAAGATTATCGTTTTAATCTGGGCGCGTCTGGCGTCGTTGCTAGTATCACCACCGTAGAAGACCGTGATCGTTATCGTTTTAGTATTTGGCCCCGCGGCGTTGGCCACCACCTCGGTTACCCGGATATACCGGCCTATCTGGCCGGCGACATATACACCGTTGGCGTCCAGGTCGTTTTCTGTCTCGTCCACCACGTAATTGTAATCAGTCAGCTTGATTTTTTCGATTTTCTGACGGCACAGCGAGGTGGCGATAGAGATGTCCGTGGCCTGACGGTTGCTTTGCATCGTATAGACCACGATACCGGCAAGCGACAGCAGTCCAATCGCGCCGATCACCAGCGCTATTGTTACTTCCACCAGTGAGAACCCCCGCCGGGATTTGAGCAAATTGGTCATTTCCATATGTTGTCCTCCCAGCGGAAAGTACGCACGGCCCCCAGCGAAGTGACAGTAACAGAATAAATACTGCCGTTCTCGCCGGTAAGGTAAACAACCCCCTGTGAGGAAGCCTCGCCGCGGCCGTTGAAGCTGACCGCGTCGCTGCCGCCAAAATCAACTCCGTCGGCTGCAATAGCAAGGCCATCAGGTCCAGAGGTTACGCCGGTGGATTTAAAACAAACACCCAGCGCCAGCGCGAACCCCGGAATGTTGTTTTTAACGTCCGGCATGGCCAGACCGCTGCTGTCGGCCTCGCCAGCATCGAATGTAAGGTCCGCGTCCATATCGAGCCAGATAGTGTAGAAACTGTCGGCGGGAGTGAGCGCTCCGGGTGCAAAATCAATATACGCCCTGCGGTTGGCATTGATAGCTTTCAGCCGGGCGGTCTGGATTGAGATAGCTACCGCGCGGGCCCCGGATTTGACACGGCCCTCCTGGATAAACCCGCTGAAACTGGGCGCACCCACGGTGACCATGATTGCCAGCATGGTCAGCACGATCATCAGTTCTACCAGGGTGAAACCCCGTGTGGATTTGGAATACGGGAGCATGGTCTCCTCGTGTCGTTCCCCCCGATTAATCTCTTGCCTGATTATACATTTTGTTTTGTGATTTTTCAACCGGGCATGGCCGCCGCTGTAGGGTGTTTTTCTTTTTTCCTTTTCAGACTACTAACCCGGAGCCTGCTGCTGGTACCGGGGCATTGACGGCTGGAAAAATACAGGCGTGGCGAGGCTGTTGCCAGCCTCGCCACGCTTCTTCCGAGCTGATACTTAGGATGCCGCTATTCAACCAGTGAGGCAGGTGTGACAGCTCCCGAAATCAGGTTGACCGTGGCTTTGGTGTTTTCGGTGATCTTACCGTGGTCAATCGTCAGCACGGTGCCGGCGATAGTCAGCTTCATGTCGCCCACAGTAGCGGCGATTTCACTGTTGATTTTTTGCAGCTGGCTGATCTTGGTGGCCGCTGCTCCATCGAGCCGCGAAGTGCTGTAACCCACAGCGGCGGTCTTGACCGCATCGGCCATCGTGTTACAGTGGGCCAGGTAGGCGCTATCTTTGGCGCCGGAGAACCGGCTGATCAGCACGGTGGCCAGGATACCGATAATGACCACAACGATCAACAGCTCGATAAGGGTAAAACCCTTGGTGTTGCGAAGTCCTCTCATCTGAGACGCTCCTTTGAAGGTAATAAGAGAGAGATAAGGATGTCGAGGCAGCCTGAGAGAAAGGCAGGTATCGTGCCACAAAAAAGCTATTTTGTAATTGCCCTAATTTAAACGACTTGAAAGATGTGAAGAAAACCGGCCCAAAAAAAACGGTTTGTGCCTGCTGCAATCTGAAAGAAATCAGGCTTTTTGCATTGCGTTTAGCAAATGCCGCTCTGTTTCTCAGTTGCCCAGCAGTTCTCTGAGCTGCTGAACCTCTGGAGTTCCCTGCTCCGCCAGCAGCTTGCGGTAGGCAATAAGCTGGAGCATGGACTCGCCCAGCGGGTTGCCGGGGTAGCTGTGCAGCAGACGGGTGTACGCTTGTGTGGCGCGTTCCAGTTCCCCGGCCCGCAGCAGCGACTCACCGATCATGTGCAATACCAGCGGTTCCGCTGGTATTGCTCCATCATCCATGCCGCTGTTTAAGGCCAGAGCTTTTTCAAAAGCCGACGCCGCATCGGTCCAGCGGCGCGCACCGCGATAAGTTTCGCCAAGGCTGTAATAGTGATCCGCCCGCTCAGGTTCCAGAGCAATCAACGCGCGCTTGAGCTCAACAGGCCGGGAAAAATCCGGCGGGTCTATCAGCGACGCTCCGTGGCGCTCCGCCAACGCCAGTGCCAGCGGGAACTCCAGTTCTAGTAGTTTTTTCGGCTCGGCCCCCACTGCCTTCAGGCGATCCAGCACGGTAGAGGCCTCGGCGAATTTCTTACGCTCTGTGAGCAGGCGCACCATCAGCTCCAGCCCCTGCGGATGCTCTGGATCGCGCTCCAGCGCATCGGCCAGGGCTGAGAACACCAGGTAGGTCATCCCGGATACCATCTGATAGCTCGCTGTCTCCACGAGTTCGCTGGCGGTGGGCGGGTGCTGCCTGATGTAATGCGAGAGAAGATTATCCGCCCCGGCCAGACGGTATTCTGTTGGCAGGTCCACCCGGTCGGCGTTGAAAAAGCCGCGGGGGGCGCTGTATTCCACTATCGGGAAATCATCGGAGTTCACCGGCCCGATCCCGGCCCACTGCCGCATCCCATGTTCATCGAAAACCTGTGTCGCAAGCAAGGTAAAAAGACTGGTGATTCCTATCCGCTTAAGGTCAGCGGCCACTTCCGGCCTGGCCATTCTTTTGCCGATTTCTTCAAAATCCGTTTCAATTGGCTCCAGTGATCCTATCAGCAACAGGTCGTTGTTTTCCACTGAGCTGAATCCTACCGCGTGGGGAAACGTGCGGATGAACGTGATCAGGATCGTGCGCAGTACGCTCTCCTCCATCTCGTACAGATGTATCCACTGGCAGATCAAGCCGCCGGGGGCCAGCCGTCGCGCACAGTCGGCGTAGAACTGTTCGGTGTAGAGGTTGCCGATTCCCGCTATCCAGGGGTTGGAGGGCTCGCTGGTGATAACGTCCCAGCGGCTGTCGTCACGGAACAGAAAGTTGCGGCCATCGTCGATAACAAGCTCCGTGCGGGGGTCTTCCCAGTAACGGCGGTTGATGCCCTCGAACAGGCGGCTGGCCTCGGCCACGCCAGGGCTGATCTCCACACAGACCAGCCGCTCAAGCTCATTGTGGCCCAGTGCGGCCCCGCAGGTGGCCCCGCTGCCCGCACCGATAACCATCACGCGCCGCGGGTCGCTGTGCAGCAGCATCGGAAGATGGGCGAGCAGGTACTGGGTGTTCATGTCGAACTCGTTGGAGGCGTCCACCTTGCCGTTGACCCTCAGCATCAGGGTTTCACCGTCACGCTCCACACTGACCGTGGTGCTCACTCCCTCGCGGTAATAAACAAACTCGCGCTCGTGGGCGCTGCGGTAGAAATTCCCGGCCGATGCCCCGGGGCTGGTGGAGTGGTAACGGAAAGCTCCGGCGGTAAGAAGGTGACGGTCCCAGCCGGGGGCCAGCAGGAAATAGGCAACCAGCGAGATGGCGCTTGCCGCATAGACTGCCACACGCAGCCGCCGTCCGCCGCCTGTCGCGGTAAGGATTACCAGGCAGGTGAGCAGGTTCAGCATAACGGCTGTCTCGATAGTGAACTTGATCCCCAGCAACGGCACCATCGCAAGCCCGCACAGAGCGCTGCCCCCAATATTGCCCAGCGTGTTGAGCGCATACACTCCGCCCACCCTGCCGGCCACCTCGCTCATCCGCCCGGCGGCCATCCGCGCCACCAGTGGGAACCCCATCCCGAACGCGGTGGCGGGCACTATCATCACCAGCAGGCAGACCACGAACTTGAACGCCTCGTGGACCTCGTAGTTAAATACGATAACTTCGCGCACGGAGAGGAAAAACAGGGGCAGACGGCTGTAGAGCGGCAACATGGCCAGCACGGAGAGGGCGATAACTCCCTGAAGCAACCCGAACGCACGGGCCGGGTTGGTTATCCGGTCCATCAGCATGCTGATCAGCAGCCCGCCCAGGGCTATTCCGCTGATAAAGGCGGCCAGCATCAACGCGAACGAGTAGGTGCTGCTGCCCAGCACCATCGAGAGCACGCGCGTCCAGCTCACTTCGTAAACCATCGCGGTAAAGCCGCTGACAAATATCCCGGCCAGGACCAGCGTCATCACACGGCCGGAGACTGCCTCGCCCGGCGGTGTGTTTTCGGCAGCGGCTGTGGCCAGCGGCTGGCCGTAGACGGGTTCATCGAGGTAGCCGCGAAGACCCAGGGACGCCATGCCCACCAAAATGTTGATCGCAGCCGCAATCGCTGTAGAGAAAGGTAAACCCAGCGAGGGAATCATCCAGAACGCCACGGCCAGTGTGCCCACAACAGCGCCGGTGCTGTTGATAAAATACAACCGCCCGGTAACCTTGCCCACTTCGGGCAGCCGCCTGCTGAGCACCTTGATCAGTATCGGCAGGGTACCGCCCATCAGCAGGGTGGGCACTATCAGAAGAGCTACCGAGAGGCCGAACTTGGCGGTCAGACTCAATACACCGGTTGGGTCCACCGCGCCATAGACCCACAGCATCGCCGAACGCTGAACTTCAAGCAGGCTGTCGAACGCCAGGCAGTAGACGCCGATCGCGATTTCCATCCAGCCGTAGTATGTGAGCAGGGAGTGCTTGCGCTTCGGGCTGTCGGCCAGATGGCCGAACAGCTTGCTGCCGGCGGCCAGGCCTGCCATGAACGCGGCCAGCACGACAGTTATCGCGTAGGTGGTGTTGCCGAAACCCACTGCAAACCGTCGCATCCAGATAATTTCGTAGACAAGTCCGCAGAATCCTGAGAGGAAAAACAGGGCATAAACCACGATTGCAATCGGGCCGATACCCGTGCCGGGATCACTTTGCCGGGAGCGCGAGTCATTCATGGGGATAGAGTCCGGATGGGGGGAGAAAAGTTGAGCGGGGACGGAGCGGGCAACTCCGCCCCCGCCTGTTCAGTCGGTCAGGCTTTGTATTTGAGCAGCAGGTCGCGGCAGGCGCGTACGTTGTCGTAATGCCTGCGTTCCTTACTGCCTGCTTCTATACCCATAAAACCACGGTAGCCAGCATCGAATGTGATCTGGATCATCCGGTCCAGGTCCCAGCCCTCGTGCTTGCCGTTCTCATCAAAATCCCGGCACTTGACACTTACCGCCTTGGCGTAGGGCATGCTCATCTCCAGCGCCTTGTAGCGGTCCATCGTGTCCTCATTGAAATTGCCGTAATCCGGCAGCAGGCCAAAACGGGGGTGGCCCACCTCCTTGGCCAGCATCACGTAATACTCGGGGATGCTGCTGAAACCGCCGTGGTTTTCCACGGTGACATTGATCCCGGCCTGGTCGGCGTACTCACAGAGCGAGTGGTAGCTCTCGGCGCAGCGCTTAACTCGTTCCTCGTTGCTGCCGGGGGTTTTTGTTCTGGCGTTGCCGCGGATAGCGTGGCAGCCCAGGAACCAGGCGATATCGATCCATTTGTGGTGCTGACGGACCGCTATTTCACGCTCTTTTTTCTCGTTGTGCGACATGTCCCCATCGTCATCGCACATGATCAGCACCAGCTTGACCCCGTAGTCATCGGCTCTTTGCTTGAGGTCCTTGAGGTAATCGTAGCGGGGCAGGGTGAAAAAGCTGTTGACAAACTCCAGGCCATCGAGGTTGAATTCCTCGCGCACAATCTTCGGCAGATCGAGGTTGGTCCAGGTTTTGTCGAACCAGGGCCGGAGCGACCAGGCGGCCAGCGAGATTTTGAAGTCGTACTTTTTCATCTGCTGAGCCATCGAGAACACGGGGCTGATTGCCGCCGCGCCGCCCGCGGCCATCGCCGAACGGATAAAACTCCTGCGGGTGATAATTCTCATTATTTTACTCCCCGGATCAGGGTTTAAAGAAGAAAATTACTGGTGTTTCCGCAACAGTCTCTTGCAATGCAATATTCCCTCGTAGGGTGTATTCTTATTGCCTTCGTACTCAATCCCCACGAACCCGTCGAAACCGGCTGCCAGCACTATTTCCATCATCCGGTCCAGATCGTAGCGGGCGTGCTTACCGTCGGCGCTGAAATCATAACACTTGGCGCTGACCGCCAGGGCGTAGGGCATCAGTTTTTGCAGGGCGTCGTACTTGTCCACTTCCGGCGGGAAATTGCCGAAATCAGGGAGGGTGCCGAAACGGGGGTGGTTGACTTTCTTCATCACCGCGATCAGTTTTTCGGGAATGCTGCTGAAGCCGCCGTGGTTCTCGATAGTCACTTCCATGTTGCACTGGTCGGCGTACTCCATCAGCTCGCTGTAGCTCTCGGCGCAGCGCTCCACACGGTCGTCGAGGGTGCCAACTTTCTCATAGCCGGCGTTGGCGCGGATGGCGTGGCAGCCCAGGAAGTCGGCTATATCTATCCACTTGCGATGGTTGATCACTGCCTGGCGGCGCTCAGCCTTGTTGGGATGGCTCATGTCACCCTCGCCATCGACCATGATCAGCACCGGGGTAACATCGTAGTCGGCGCAGTTCTGCTTGAGTTTCTTGAGATAGCCGGAGCGGGGAAGCTCGAAATAGCTGTTGACGAACTCGATCCCGTCCAGGTCCAGGTCCTCGCGTACGATTCTCGGCAGGTCGAGATTTTTCCACTCCTTGCCGAACAACGGGTTCAGCGACCAGGCGGCCAGGGAAATCTTGAACTTTTTCCTGCTCTGTGCTGCATTTACCTTAGCAGGCAGGGCGCTGCCCAGCGCGGCCACGGCTGCTGCCGCACCGGCTGCCATAAACTGTCTGCGATTAATCTGGCTCATTGAAATCCTTCCCGGGTCATTAATGATTTTATCCTTCACCCGCCGTGGCCGGGCCTGACTGGCTACGATCTTTTATCCGGCGGCTGATATTTACCTGTATTAATAACATCAGACATGCACATCCCGCCACTAATATCAACCCGGCCCTAATCGAGCCAGCCCCGACCAGCGTACCCACCATCACAGAGATTGTTACTCCACCCAGTACGCTTCCGGCAATTATCATCGAGAAAATAGTACCTGTATAGCGCGTAAAAATCCTTCCCGCACTGCCCAGGGTGCTGGGGAAAATCGGTGCGAAACACAGCCCGGAGAACCAGAGCGCAAATACTGCCAGGTAAAGGTTACCCGCAAATGCAAACACGGTCAAGCCGATCAGGCTGCCAGCGGAACAGCGCAACACCATCTTGCGGCCCGGAATTTTATGAAACAGTGTACCCACCAGTAGACGGCCTGTCATCAGCGCGCCCCAGTAACCGGCCAGCAGCAGTTGATCCAGCGGCGGCTTCAGGTCCCATCTGCCGGTGACCGCCGGCCTGCTCCAGACCCCCATACTTGCCTCAAGGCCCACATAAAGGAATATAATCGCGCAGAAAAGGATAACCAGCGGGTCCTTAAGCGCCCGGCCGGCATCGGCCAGCCGGAAATCCTCCACACTGACATTGGCCGGAAAACGCGCCAGGGAGAACATGACCGCCGGCAACAGGCAGCCTATTGTGGCTACTTTGAGTAATACTCCCATCCCCGCCCCGCCCAGCAGCCAGCTTCCGGCCAGCGGCATTGTTACCGCTCCCGCCCCAAAAAAGAGGTTGCCCACATTGAGCATCCGTTCCGGGTTGCTGGGGTGAAGATGGTTGATCAGGGTATTTACACCACCGTTGAGGCAGGCCGCCCCGGCGCCCATGCTGAACATCAGCGCGCAGCAGGCCGCAAGCGAATCGGCAAAACCAAGCAACCACATCGAAGCGGCGCAGACCAGGCCGCCCGCCACCAGGATCGGCCGCTGACCGAAACGGTCGATTATCGGCCCGACAGCAAACAACATCAGAAACGTGGCTCCACCCATGCTGAGGAAAAAAAAGCTGCCTATCCGGGCCACGCTGGTACCGGTCTGGGCGGCGAATGAATCAAGACCCACACCTATCAGCGCGAATGTAAGCCCCATCACCAGGTAGCCGGAGCAGCATGCCGCCGTAAGGTAGATAACAGAAAGAGAAGAAGCCAAGTATTGCTCCGGATTGATTGTCAGGTGTGATAAAACAAGCTGGGATGGACAAAAAAGCGACTGTAAGCGCAGGCGAATTATATCCGTCATCCATGCCCCTGTCAAGCAGCGTTAATACGTGGGATTGACTCTCAAACTTGAGAGCAGGTAAAAACTTACGAAAAGGGCTTGTTGATTGCTGATAGTAAAAATTCCTTGCCAGCGGAGGGGGGTAAAGTTAATTTACAATTTGTTCTGCTTCGGCGCCCACCGATTACACTTCTTAAAGTAATGCTAACTCAAAAAGTTAGACTGTCTTTTATACAATTACACCATCAGACAGGAGTACGTTCAGTGGCACACGAGAGCAGCTTGGGCGAAACGCTGAAAAACTACTCGGGAGTGCAGAAGTTTTTGATTGCGTTCCTGCGGATAGTGGTCGGCTGGCATTTTCTTTACGAAGGTTACGTGAAACTCAGTTCGGACGCCTGGTCGGCGGCCGGATACCTTCGGGCGGCCCCCGGTCCGTTTGGCCCGATGTTTGAGTCGATGGCCGGTTCGGCATCGATGGTTAGCGCGATCGATGCTGCCATGGCCTGGGGTTTGACCCTGGTCGGCATCATGCTGATCCTGGGCTTGTTCACCCGGAGCGCCCTGCTTGTGGCGACACTCTTCCTGCTGATGTTCTACCTGTCCAACCCGCCGTGGGTGGGTGTTCAGTTCATGCCCGGCGAGGGCAGCTACATGATCGTAAACAAGAACCTGATCGAGATGGCGGCGGTGCTGGTGCTGCTCGTTTTGCCCTCGGGAGCGATGTGGGGTTTTGACCGCTTGCTGGCCAGGCGGTAACAGCGGGAGAACCAGGAGTAACACACCAAACGAAAATCCGGCCAGGTGCTTCACACCTTGTGATGAAGCCTGCCGAAACCAGGAGTGATACAGATGGCTGATAACGATAAAAGATCAGGAGTAAACAGGAGAGATTTCCTGAAAGCAGCTTCCACTGTACCGGTGTTGGGCGCTTTCGGTCTTACTCTCAGCGCTAAGAAGAAAAAAGATTCCCTGGCCCGCGAGGAGATTCTCTCTATCGGCAGCGAAAACGCCGGTACCAACCCGAACGTGCTCAAGAGAAATTACAAGCGCCAATCAGGGGCCAACGACACGCTCAATCTCGCCATTGTCGGCTGCGGCGGACGGGGTAAACACCTGCTGAGATCAGCCGGATTTCGTCCGTCCGACGAGGAAGACGCCCGCGGACTGGATGGCACCGAGAACCTGAACCTTCGCCTGGTGGCTGTCTGCGACCTGTATAAACCTAATGTGGAATGGGCCGTGGCCGCCTCGGGCGGAACCGCCAAAGTGTACAGGACTTACCAGGAACTGATGGCCGACCCTGAGATCGATGCGGTGATCTGCGCCACCAGCGACCATTACCACGCTGAGGTTACTATCGCCGCGGCCAAAGCCGGCAAGCACATCTATGTCGAAAAGTGCATGACCAAGACTATTCAAGAGGCCTACGATGTGCGCGACACGGTCAAGGAAACAGGGGTGATTTTCCAGCTCGGCCATCAGGGCCGTAACAGCAACCGTTACGATTCGGCGATGGAAGTGATCGACAAGGGGATGCTGGGCCACGTGAGCCTGATCCAGTGTTTTACCAACCGCAACAGCCGCAACGGAGCCTGGGTCTATAATATTCCCAAGAATCACGGCCCCCTTAGCGCTGCTTCCGGTGCGCGCAACCTGGACTGGGACCAGTACACGGCCAACACCAACGAGCGGCCCTACGACCCCAACCGCTTTTTCCGCTGGCGTTGTTACTGGGACTACGGCACCGGCCTCTCGGGCGATTTGCTGACCCACGAACTGGACGTGATCAACATGGTGATGAACATGGGGATTCCCAGCAGCGCTACCGCATCCGGCGGCGTGTACCACCATAAGGAATACACCACCTTGATGACTGCCGACGGTGAGCCGTTGGGAGCCGATTCCCCGGTGCCCGAAGGCGCTCTTCCGCGCCCGGACGTGCCGCTGATGCGCCGCGAAGTGCCCGATGTGAACCAGGTGGTGTTCGAGTGGAAAGACCTTGACCTTACAGTGGTCTACAACGCGACGTTGGGCAACAACTGGAACCGCGGCCAGATTTACCTGGGCAGCGAGGGCACGATGGACCTCACGGGCGGAGTTGACGTTTACGCCGACCCGCAGAGCCAGAAGTACCGCAAGTGGTTGGACGAGGGTAAGGTGAAGCCCGATGAGCCGATGATCTCGTTCCGCAATGTGGCCGGTAAGGGTATCGAGGCGATAACCGCCGCCACCGCCCAGTGGACAGTGTCCAAGGGTCTGCTCTATACCTACCGTGGTGGGCGGCTGGTCGATATCACCTACCTGCACGTCAAGGATTGGATCGACCATATCCGTGACAACAACCCCAAGACGATGTGCGATATCGACGACGGCTTTCAGGAAGCGATTACGGCCCACATGGCCACCTACTCATTCCGTAACGGCACGAGGATCAACTGGAACGCGGAAACCCAGAAGGTGGAGTTTGAAAACGAGCCCAAGAATCCGATTCTATCTTAAGGCCAGAGGGTACGAAACGGCTATGGACCGCTAGAGCCAGTTACTCCCCTGAAGCCGGTTGGAAAGCTTCAGGGGAGTGCTTTTTACAGCGAAATAATTACGGAAGTAAATAAGATTAACGAGGTTATGAATATGGGAAAAAAACTGGACCGCCGGGATTTTTTAAAAGCGGCAGCGGGTACGCCGGTCCTGGGTGCTTTCGCTTATTCCGCCGTTAAAAAGGGCAGGATTGACAGAATCCGGCGCGAGGAACTGCTGGAACAGGCAGGCGGCCCGGAGAAAACACATCCTTTCATGGAACGTAAATATAAGAAACTCTCCTCGCATCAAAGCAGCAGCGATACGATCAATATCGGCGTTATCGGCGTGGGCAGCAGGGGCAAAGACCACCTTAGGGCCCTGGGCCTGTTCCCGCCGGAGGAGTTGACCGCGCAAGTGAAGGAAGAGCTTGCGGGCAGGGAGCCGCTCAACGTGCGCTGCACCGCTGTCTGTGACCTCTATCAGCCAAATGTGGATTACGGTGTCAGGGCATCAGGCGGTACGGCCAAGGCGTACAGGACCCACCAGGAACTGCTGGCCGACAGTGATGTGGACGCGGTGGTTGTGGCTACCGACGACCACTGGCACGCCCCTGTGGCCAGGGCTGCGGCGGAGGCGGGCAAGCATGTCTATGTGGAAAAATGCATGACCCAGAATATTCGGGAAACCTACGAACTTCGCGATGCTGTCAGGAAGGCCGGGATCGTGTTCCAGCTCGGTCATCAGAACCGTAACAGCGTGGAGTACGAATCGGCCATGGACGTGGTGGCAAGGGGTATGCTGGGGGATATCAGGCTGATCCAGTGCTACACCAACCGTAATTCCAACAACGGAGCCTGGTTCCGCGATGTGCCCAAGAGCCACGGTCCGCTGAACGATGCTTCGGGTCCGCGCAACCTGGACTGGGAACAGTACGTATCCAACAGGGAAAACCGTCCCTACGATCCCAACCGCTTTTTCAACTGGACCTGTTTCAAGGATTACAGCACCGGATTGTCCGGCCAGTTACTTTCCCATGAGATGGACCTGATCAACATGGTGATGGAACTGGGGATTCCCTCTACCGCGTTCGCCTCGGGAGGTACTTACCATTATAAGCAGTACCAGGCGATGGTGGATAAGAACGGGGAGCCGCTGGGAACCGACGATCCGGTGCCCGCTGGCGGCAAAGTGCGGCAGGACGTACCGCTGCTTAAGCGCGAGTGGCCCGATGTTTTGCAGGTGGTCTACGAGTGGCCGGACAGGGGCCTTACAGTGGTTTACAACGCCACCCTGGGCAATCAGTACAACCGCGACCAGATCTATCTGGGCAGCGAGGGCACGATGGAATTCGATGGTGGTGTGCAGATCTACGCCGACCGTCGCAGCGAGCGCTATGCCGAATTGCTGGATAGCGGCAGGGTTACACCCGATGTGCCGATGATTTCCTACCGCAACCTGTCGGGCAAGGGCGTGGAGGCTCTCACTTCCGCCACCGCCAGCTGGAGCCTGTCTAAGGGATTGCTCTATACCTATCAGGGTGGGCGCAGGGTAAACACCACTTACCTGCATCACAAGAACTGGCTGACACATATGCGCGCAGACGATACCGACACATTGTGCCATATCGAGGATGGTTTCCAGGAGGCGATCACGGCACACATGGGCACGGCCAGCTTTCTGACAGGACGCAGGGTCCACTGGAACCCGGACACCGAACAGATGATGACCAGCGAAGGTGAGCCGATAGAGTCTTTCCGCGACGGCTGGCAGCTTTAATTGTTACCGCAATTGCGCTGGATTCATCTCACGAAACTCAGGATAAGCCAGGATGGCCGGATCGGCAAAAAAAACGAAGCTGAAAGTTGCAGTGTTGGCCAGCGGTGGCGGCAGTAACCTTCAGTGCCTACTTGACGCGTTTCCTGCCGGCGAGGATTCTTCCGCACCCGCGCAGATTGTGCTGGTTGTTACCGACCGTCCCGAGGCTGGTGCTCTGGAGCGGGCTGCCAAAGCCGGAGTTCGGGGCGAAGTGGTGCCGCCCTCGGATTTCGATAATGCCGAACGGTTTGGCGAGCGCCTGAATGAACTTTTTGCCCAGGAGCAAATCGGGCTGGTGGTGCTGGCCGGGTATCTGAAAATGGTGCCGTCCAATGTGGTTGCCAGTTACAGCAACAGGATGATCAACATTCATCCGGCTCTGCTGCCCTCGTTCGGCGGTAAGGGAATGTACGGCCGCCGTGTCCACGAGGCGGTGCTACGGTTCGGCGCCAAGCTCTCCGGCCCCACGGTGCATTTTGTCAACGAAAAGTACGACCAGGGCCCGGTGATAGCCCAGCGGACGGTGCCGGTATATTTCGAGGATACTCCGGAACAGTTGGCGGCGCGGGTGCTGGAGCAGGAGCACGAACTGCTGCCGGAAGTGGTCGGCTTGATCGCAAGCGGCCGGGTGGAGGTTTCCGGCGGGCGAGTAAAGGTGAACCGTGACTGACAGGGTTAAACTCATCTCGATGGAGCAAGCGATGGACAGAATAAAGATCAAACGGGCGCTGATCAGTGTATCGGATAAGAGCGGAGTGGCGGAACTGGCTCGGGTGCTTGGCGGATTGGGGGCCGAGATTCTTTCCACGGGCGGCACGGCGCGTCACCTTGCCGAGGCCGGTGTGGAAATCCGCAGTGTGGATCAGTTTACCGGCCACCCTGAGATGCTGGATGGGCGGGTAAAGACGCTGCATCCCAAAGTCCATGGAGCCCTGCTGGCCAGACGGGACCTGGACGACCACATGAACCAGTGCAAAAAGATGGGCGTGGAACTGATCGATATGGTTGTGGTTAACCTGTATCCATTTGAGCAAACTATTGCCCGCGAGGGAGTGACGCTGGAGGAGGCTGTCGAGCAGATCGATATCGGCGGGCCGACAATGCTGCGTAGCGCGGCCAAGAATTTTGCCGCGGTGGCTGTTGTCACCTCCCCCGACCAGTACGCCGGTGTAATCGAGCAATTGCAGACCAACGATGGTTCTCTTGATCTTCGGTTGCGCTACGATCTGGCGCGCGCAGTGTTCCGTCGCACCAGTGAATATGATCGCCGGATTACAGAGTATCTGGCCTCGGTGGAGCCACAATAATTTTTATCTGCACGATGTTGCTTGACTGTGGCTCGCCAGGATGTAAATTAAACATCCCATAAATCGAGTTAACTTTAAAGGGACTAACTGGACATGGCGGACAGAAAGAGAAAAGAAAAAGCACAAGGCGGCCAGGCTCAGGCGGTCAGTATCGAACTCACCCGGGCATTCAGCCAGAAAAACCTGCTGCTGTTTGTGATCGCTCTGGCGGTGATCGTGATTGGCCATATAGCGTTGGGCATGGGCTCGATAACGTTCGCGCCGGTTTGTCTGGTGGCGGGCTACTGCATCCTGGTGCCCCTGGCGATTATTATTTGACGAAATAAATGGGGCGCTTAGCTCAGTTGGTTAGAGCGCCTGCCTTACAAGCAGGAAGTCGGCAGTTCGAATCTGCCAGTGCCCACCAATTGGTAAATAAGGACTTACAGCATTTTGTGAGTCCTTATTATTTTACTCATATTATATATTCCAACCCTATTTCCAACCTGCAAGCCCCAAATGGCATACGTCTTCTCCTGAACAGCCCATAATGTCCCCACGAAGAAGAAATATGTATTCAATAAAGCGAGAATAACAAAAACACCTTCGTTTCTTTTACGCCATCTCACAGTAGCAACCTGCATGGCAGGAGAATAGATCCTACTGACATCGCTCAAAATATCGACTATTGTATCTGCCCCGCTTTAATGGACATACCGAAAAGAGTGTTTAATATTTCTTTGAGCTTGCCCCCATTCATATACCAGTCATAATGTTAGGATTTGGGGTTAAATTAACCTCAGATGCCCGGTATTGCTGGAGTGTGAGGTAGTTCAGGGCCATGTGAGGCCGACTTATATTATAGTGCTCTCTCCAGGCTTGGATTTTGGCTCTAGTGACCTCGATGATCTCCTTATAGGCTTGATCACGTACGTACGAAGTCGTAACAAAGATGCCGAACTGACGATGACGGAGGCTGTTAAGTTAGGTGTTAGGTTGAAGTTTCGGAAACTTTACAATTAATTCCTTTCTAATCCTGAGATGCCCATTGGGGAGCAAGTCGAATAATTCTTTTTCCAGTAAGGTGACCAATAATTCCAAGAATGCCACCAGAAAGAAGTGTTAAGGGCACCCACCACACTAAGGGTGAAGCCAAACTTTTACCGAAAAAGAAAGACATAACGATATATGTAAAGCATCCATTACCTACACCTGCGGTCAAAAAAGATTTCCACCACGAAGAAGCTCTGGTATCCCTCAGGGCTGCGAACATAACATCATGAATTAAGCCTTGGGCGGGACAAGCAACGAGAGAAAAAAAGCCGATTGGAAGCAAGAATATTCCCAGTGCCCCTACTACAATACCCACAAAAATATTGGTGCCTTTCTTGCCAATAAGAAAACGAGTAAGAACAGCAAAAAACTGAAAGCTCATCCCAGCCCAGAAAGTTGGTGGTAGTAACCCGGCAGACATTGCGGTTAACGGCTGAACCGTAACTCCTGCCAGAACGACTGAAGTTCCACCAAGTACAGCAATCAAGACTAGGTCCAGGGCGGAAAATTTAAACCACCCTGCCTTAGCAGTTTGTTCTTTAATATTAGAATTCGATTCCATGTTTTCCTCCTAAGCTGATATTGTGATGCTCTTCTTGTATGCAAGCTACAAGTGGGATATAAGGCTGATTACAATTAAAAACAAGGCACAACAAACGATTGCAACTTTATCTGAAGTATCCAATTTTTTTTCAAAGAAGTTTGTTCTGTCCTTTTCTGTGTGGAAAGCTCTCGCTTCCATGCCGATTGACATATTATATGAATGCTGCAGAGCCGAAATAAGGACAGGAAAGAATAGCTTGAACATCTTTATTATCCTTATTGGCCAGATGCCACTATCAATTCTGGCTCCACGAGAACGCTGAGCATCATACACCAGTTGAATATTTCTGGCAATCACTGCAATGAATTTGACCGCAACAGCAATTACAAATGCAATTGAATATGGTATTTTAAGCTGCGACAAAGAGGCCGCGAAATCCTCCGGCCTTGCGACATAAATAAAAAGTACTCCGGGTGCCACTACATTTATCCATCGGAAAGCAAAATAGAGACCTTTTTCGAAGCTTACTGTCGTCAAAACAATATCCCAACGTAGAAACTGCCCTTGGAATAGAACATATGCGTCAGGATCACTCATAATTATGGTATATAACCAGTTCAGTGCCAAATCACTCGGGACATGACCACTTGGTATAACAGAATTGCTCCACAACATATTTATGGCAGCTATAAACCAGGCTGGAATGGATGCCAGTGCTACAAGCGTAAACCAATACTTCGAACACTTCGCACTAAATACTATCGGTAACATCAAAGCAAGATTTAATACGATCCATCCGAAGTGAGGCACGACGAAGCCCGTGGTGCCTGCAATAATCATCCATAAACATTTTGTTCTCGGATCAAATCGGTGCACCCATGTATCTTTGTCAAGATAGCCCACCTTGAAACTCATCCCCTGCTCTCCCTGGAATTGTGTATTGTTTGTTGTAAACCATGTCTCTCGATTCTTATTCGGGTTGGGAGGACAAGAGATGCTTCTTTCAACAGTTTTTCATTGCACAGGATCTCATCAGCCGGCCCGTTAAAAATGATTTTCCCATCTTTAAGAAGAATTATTCTATTCGCAACTCGATATGCAAGATCAACATCATGCGTAACAACGATAACTGAATGATCTTTTTCAACTAGGTCCTGCAGAATGACTTCAAGATGATTAAGGTTCATTTCATCCAGGCCGTGTGTTGGTTCGTCCAGAATCAGAACATCCGGTTCAATTACAACCGTTGAGGCGATAGCGACTCGTTGTTGCTGTCCCGCACTCAGCACAAAAGGAGATCTGTTAAGGGTTTCTGAAAGACCGAAATGCGAAGATATCTCTTTAACTTTTTGTTCTGTGATTGTGTCCGGTATCCCGCGTAACTTGGCTACAAACGATATCTCCTGATAGACAGTATCCGAAAAGATTGTATACAACGGATTCTGAAACATAAATCCCACATGACGTGAAAGGTTTGCAACAGAAGACTGCCTGGTGTCAAGACCACATGATATTACTCGTCCGTGTTGAGGTTTTAAAAGTCCATTGATAAGACTAACAAGAGTAGATTTCCCGGCACCGTTAGCTCCCATTACAGCCACTATTTCGCCCTTGTAGAAGTCACAACTGATACCGTTCAAAGCTGGATTTCCTGAATCAGGATACGTAAAGCTTACGTCCTGCAAAGTTACAACTAAATCACCATGAATCCGGTCTTTTACGAATAATTCATCGGTTTTCCCGTACAATTTCGAAAATGCCCGATAAATCGGATTTGACCTGTGATAAATTGCCTGCGCAAGAAAGTTGTCGGGTGTCCCCTGATATATCATTCTGCCGGATTGCAGGAGAGTCATTCTGTCTACAAGGGCAAGCAATTCGGGGAAAAGGCGCTGGGTGACAAAAACTATGGTAATATCTTTCTTTTTGAGATCTCCGAGTAAACTAATCAGTTCCAAAGAACCAGCCGGATCCAGATTTATAAATGGCTCATCAAATAGTAGTATTTCCGCATTCATCGCCAGGCAGCAGCCGATGGCCAGCCGCTGCTTCTGACCACCTGACAGAGATGCGATCGATCTCTTTTCAAATCCGGAAAGCCCCACTTTTTCAAGCATTTCAGGGATAATCGAAAGCATTGCGGAACGTGCTGTGCCAAGGTTCTCCAGACCGAAAGCAACTTCGGTCTCCACACTTGACGTGACAAAGTATTCATCCGGATTTTGAAACACAATCCCCACAAGTTGAGCCAGTTCTCTGCTGGACAGGCTTTGTATCTCTTTACCAAATATTCTTATATCGCCATCGACCTCAGCTCTGATAACACGTGGAATCAATCCGCAAAGAAGTTCAAGCGTCGTGGACTTTCCACTCCCGGAGCTACCGCACAAAAAATGGAATTCTCCCGGCTCTACACTGAAATTCAAGGAAGTAACAGCATTCGAAGAATGGGTTGATTGTTTGTATGTGATATTAACGCTTTGCGTTTTAAGTGCAGGAACTTTCATCAGATACCTTAAGATGATCTTATTGATCATAAAATGGAGCGTTTATGAATAATACTCTGCGATAGCATGTATCCCAGAATAACAAACATAGTGAGTCCAGCCCCAGATTCTATCATGGTCAGCAACATTCCTGCAGTATCCTTTGGGATAAAGTCTCCATATCCCAATGTTGTGAATGTCGCTGAACTGAAGTATATACCTTCAACAATTCCCAACGGGTTTCCCTTAACAGACACGATTTTCGGCCTGAAAGTGTCCAACCAGCTCGGAAATACAGGCTCCAGCCAGGTTGGAGCTGGAATATAGAATACAGAAAAAACAAGAATGAGCACCAGGGACGATAATAACCAGCGTGCTATGCTTTGCCCGAAGTCACTTGTGAGCCACCAGATGAAGATAACCGGGCATGAGAATTTTACCTGCCACCAGGACCCGATATAACCAGCGTGGGGATCTGATTTTCGCAATCGAAAATAGGCCAGTCCTCTGTGCTGCCAGTAACAGGAATTGAGACGACGGGTCGTCCGGTGAAATCCCTTTCTATGAACACTGGACAGAGCTTCTTCATATCCGCCCATCAAAAAAGCATGGTCTCGACTTGTAAGTCGCAGAAACCTGCCGGCTTCGCCATACTTTCTTCTCAGTTCATTTACACTTTTTTTATAATTATTCACCACTTCCATAAGAGGCGCATCTCTATCCAGAGATCTTTCGGGCAATTGCAGTGCAGTACTACCTGCCTTGCGAGAAATTTCATTCACGAATCCCTGCACCAAGACAGTTAGTTCCTGCCCGAAGGTAACCATATTGAATTCCGAATTATTATTGAGATCAGCCATGTTTGTTTGTTCAATTGAGTAATAGATATACCTAAATCAGGGACTGAACTGCGTTTAAAATTTCCTTCCGAGTCCATACCGGCTTGAGGAACACATAGTTATCCGGATAAGTAATACGAGCTTCATTGAATAATTGTTCATATGCGGTGATGAAAATTACGCGATTCATAGGCACAAGATCTTTTCCTTCTGTTTTCAAAAAATCAAATGCATTCACTCTACCAGGAATCAAAATATCAAAGAAGTAAACGTCGTATCGTCCCTGGCTGAGCATTTCATTAGCCTCTTTTATGTGATCAGTAAATACAACCTCATAACTTTCCATACGCAGGATATCTACCAGAAGCTCCCTTTGATCTTTTCCATCTTCGAGAATAAATATTCGTATCTTTGGCTTAACTTCCTCATGATTGTTCATAGATTCTTTCCCCCAACGGAAAAATGAATGTAACGATGGTTCCCCTTCCATCTTTCTGAGATTCGTATTTCACCGCATGCTTCAGTGTTCTCGCAGTGGCCATTGCAACTTCAATTCCGGTTAGCATACCGAGGTCTGATGGTTGCGCGGGATCTATCGTTTTAGCTCGCTTATTAATATCACGCAAATCTTCGGCGGGAATCCCAGGTCCTCTGTCTGAGATAGTGATTTCAACTTTGTTTTCGGATAATGACTGGAAATTTACTTCTACTATCCTTCGCGAAGGATCATCAATTCTGGCACACCCCTGGATAGCATTCTCAAGCACACAGAAAAATGCCTCCCTGAGGAGAATCTCTTCACCATGAACCATATATGTTGAGATCTGCTCTTCCGGTATATCCCATTTCAACTTTACGTTTCGTTCATCCGCAAGTCCTTTCTTAAGCTGGACACAAACATTGACTAAGAGCGCAAGTATAGGTACAAGGCCTTCCTGAGAAGAAAGCACTTTTAAGTATAAATCTATCGTCTCGGTGTAATCCATAATATTCCTGCGTAGCTTGTTTATCATATCCTGCAATTGATGAACCAGTGAATTGTATTGTGAGCTGGCATTCCGGGTACATTCAAGGAGCTTGGCAACACTGCCTTCAGACATACGACTCGGTTCTTTTACTAATCCCTCGAGTAATTCTAGAGCAATGCTCAACTGCTCTTTACTTTTATTATGCTCCAAAAGCCCCTCAAGCAACTCGGCGACACCTCTAACAGCATTCATCGGTTGTGAAATTCGATGTTTCATTGCCGCAAACCCAACTGGTCGCATTCTCAACTGGCGTATCATATTAACACGTTGATTCGCAATTGGCATGATTGACTGAAGACCGGGACAACTCCCCTGAGCAGCGCAGGAAAACTCCAGATAAATGTATCCTTTGCTTTCTTTTCTGAATCTAATAAGTTGTTTGTTTACATGCGGAGGCCTGCCATCCTTGCAATTGGCTAACCGGCTGAGTACGAAATGGTCTAGGAAATCCTCCTCTTCCTGCCTGTCATTATCCAAATCCAGCTTCCAGGCGGAAATTTCCAGTTTTCTGAAAAACTCAACGAAGGTCTCTCGCTCGTCCGGCCTGCCAAACAATTTTTCGAATGAATTCGACCAGTCCGTTATTACAAAATCTGAACCAGTTACAAACGCAGGGTGAATTACATTTTTAATATCGAAAAAGTAAAACGGCCGATCTCCTTCATCTCCTCCAAGGGCATCTCTCACTCTTTTAGTGTAGGGGTCGCTTTTTTCATAGTAGCTGATCCATTCATTTCGAACCGAAATAATTGCTTCCTCTTCCACAGTCAACAGGAGAATTTTACTTATAGTTCCATAATCGGCTATGATATAACGGGTTGATCGCCCTTTACCCTGCTTTCTCATCAAGCCATGTTTTACCAGTTTTTTCAAATGTCCCATGGCTGATTGACGCGAAATGCCCAGGTAATTCGCCAGCGAGCTGGAATTAATCGCTCTTTCTTTTATGGCTAACTGCAAAGAGAGCTGGGCCTTTTCGCCAAGATTCAGGGAATTATTCCAACGACGACCGTTATTTTCATCGAATGCGTTTTTGTATTTTGTCATGAAAGGTTTCCTCTTTGCTGAATTTAAAGTTTCCCACAATTATTATACTTTATACTACATCTTTTGTCAAGATGCCTTTGCGAATAAATTGATTATCGCAAAGTAAATTATTGGATACAGTACTTAATGCAAAGGATCATCTCTGCCCTATAAGCCTTATACAACATGTTTTGTCAAGACACCTTTACGAATACGATCATTATCGCAAACCATACTGTTGGATACAATACTTTAATGCAAAGGCTCATATCTGCCTTCTAGGGATACCTACTCTCAACAACCAGAGGTCCTGTTTTTTTGACTACGGGAATAAGCGTCAACTAGATGACATAGATGCGCTTTGGGAGCGGTACGATTTGCTGAATCGGGAGATACCGACGTCTGGGCAGCATTAATAGACGCCTATGACAAAGCTACAAAAAAGCTGGGAGTTGGCTGGAATCTCACGATGGGTCTCTATTGTATTCGTCCTTGGAATTAACTAACACTTGATGGTCAGCCCCGACGCTATATCAAAAAGAAACTGGTAATTCAAATCGGCCTGAACGGCCCAAAGGGACAACTCGCCTCTTTGGCTAGAAGATTGCAATTTCTCAATAAGCAACCTCCGGCTTGACAGTCCGTTTACCTATGATTCCCCAGTATTCCCTATAATTCCTTTTTACTTGCCATTACTATACATAAGTCTTATTCTTGTTCCTATGGGTTCCCGAAAGAACCTCCAAAAGGTGGGACAATAGTGGGATAATGCTTAAGCAGCAAAGACACCTCATCTTGTCATTCCCCCAAGTTGTCCTAATGCACTGTTTAATAACAACAGCTCTTGCTTGATTTTCAGGAGATGAACTATGTCTACTAAGTGGCACAAGTCTCAGTTTCCAGGAGTAAGGTATCGAGAGCATCCACTGAGGAAACACAACGGAAGGTACGATCGATATTTCACTATCAGGTACAAAATCGAAGGAAAGCTAAAGGAGGAAGGACTGGGGTGGTCCGCAGAAGGTTGGAACGCCCAAAAAGCCTCTCTGTTGCGTAGCGAGCTACGAAAGAATCTCAAAACCGGTGAAGGACCTGCAACACTCGCTGAAAAGCGACTACTTGCAGAGAGAATAAAAGAGGCCGATGAACGCCACGCGGAAATGATCGCAATGGAGAATATTCCATTCCGCCAGTTCTTCATAGACAACTACTATCTACATGCCAAATCGAACATCACAAAAAAATCCTATCTGCGTGAAGAATCCCTTTTCAGGCTCTGGATCGATCTAGTGATCGGGCATCTTCCCTTCCGTGAAGTTTCTTTGTCTCATCTCGATCAAATCAAAAATGATATGATGAGTGCGGGTCGCTCCCCGCGTTCGATTAATTACGCTATCGCAGTAATTGGCCGAACGTTTAATTACGCCAAGCACCACGATGTATACACTGGATCGTCACCCGTCGAGAAGTTCAAGATGCTCAAGTTCGACAACCAAAGGCGCAGATTTCTTACACGTGAAGAGGCAAGAGTATTACTCAATGAGCTAAGGAAAAGGAGTCTACAGCTCTACGAGCTATCCTTGGTGAGCCTGCGTACAGGGGCCAGAGCAAACGAAATATTTTCTCTTCATTGGGGAGATGTCGACTTGGAACGAGGAACTTTGACTCTTTGGGATACCAAGAACACGAAGACCAGGATAGCCTATATAACAGAGGATGTAAAACAGTTGTTAAAAGCAAAAACAGGTGGCACAAGGAATGAACTTGTATTTCCTGGCCGTGGTGGTGTAAAGATAAACGATATATCGAATGCCTTTAACCGGGCAGTGGATGCTGTTGAAATGAACGAGGGCATTACCGACCGACGCGAAAGATTAGTTTTTCACTCTCTAAGACATACTTATGCCAGTTGGTTGGTTGAAAAAGGTGTGGATTTATACACCGTCAAGGAGCTCATGGGCCACTCTACAATAGCTATGACGGAACGATATTCACATCTCGGGCCCAACACCCTGCAAAATGCTGTGAAGAAGTTAGAAGAGCATGATATATCAGGCGATAATGCAGATTAGCACTACTTTAACTGGAAACTCTGTGGCTTGACATGCAAGGGGTCGGCAGTTCAAATCTGCCATCGCCCACCATTACCTGACAAGGGTTTACGCGATTATCGCGCAGGCCCTTGTTCTGTTATAGAAACAAATTCCAACCTCATTTCCAAACCTCAGACTAAGTTTCACTCATCTCTTACCTGACTTTAGCAAATAACTGCCATGTGCATTGTATCCTAAGAGAGGCAATAACTAGCTTCGTAGACCTTACAATCGAAGTAACCACAGTTGGCCATAATCGCAAATAAGACAAGTAAGATTAGACCGGTCAGTCCCTTCCCCCGAACCTACTAAATGCATACGCCCATAGATCATTTTAGGTTGAAAAAAGTCGTCCACCCGTGGTGCCTTCCAGGATTTATTAAGGTAGCCTGGTTGTGTGTCAGAGATGACAACGAAAATTGGAATAATCTACACGGTTGGAAAATGGGTTTGCGAAAAAAATAACTTTATTTTTAATAAAGGCTTGATAAAGCCGAAAAAGGGGATTAATATTGCATTTGCCTCCAATATCTACCAAAGTATTTACAATGCTATAACATATTTTTTCCAGTAGAGCCTAAATATGTTAATAAATGTCAGTCCACATTTTAAGCTGAATACGATCACCGGTATTGTCACTGAACGCGTTTCTCCAAATGGAAATATAAAGCGCAAACATAACTTCCACGACGCCGCTCTTCCTCTGCCTATCTTTCGCGACCGAATGACAGGCTGGTTTTTTGAACCTGCAATGAAGCTTCTTAGCGTGGATCAAGATATTGCTGCTGTTCATATCGTCACACCATTGATCGAAGCACTTGGTCAGCGATATCAGGGAGAATCAAGCCAAGGGAGGTCTCGTGAAGTCTTTGAAATGATGGCAAAGGAAATTTTCGGGATAGATGATGTAACAGCGACGTTGATCTACAAGGGATTACGATGCGGATTTGCTCACCACGGATTTATCAAAGACCAAAAAGACAGAAATCGAATAGTGTTCACCGGGGGATTACAACAAGCAATGGAGTATGATGATTCCAGACTGTTAATCGATTCATGGCAGTACGTTGATCAAGTCCACGGAGCATACGAAGAATATTACTCTAAGCTACAGGAAGATGCAGAACTGCTTGAACGATTTATTAAGAACTGGAATGTTGATTGGAAGTTGAAAAAGGGCAACCCCGGTGGAGTTTGCGATGTACCGAAAGGAGGGTAACGACGATATGAGTAGGTGGCCGAGAATAGTTGAAAACTTCCCTCTTTCCATAGATCGGATATCCAGCCAGTATGCACAAATACCAACAGGCACAACTGATGATTTGTATCATTATACCTCTCGTGCGGGAGTGGAGGGGATTCTTAGATGTGGTGGATTGAGAGCGAGACACCGCAATAGCATGAATGATAAAGTTGAATTTGAATACGCCAATAATATAATCAAAGAATCCCTTGCGGAGTTTGAAAAACGGAATGACTTGCCGCCGAAAATAGTTAAAAGCCTTACAAGCATTGTTCGAATTATTTTGCAACAAATTAATAATCCCACACAAAATAACAGTGTTTCGTACTGCGCGTGTCTATCTGTTAGTCCAGACCATCAGGGGCAATGGGGAACCTATGCAGAGCAAGGACAGGGATTTGCCTTAGGTATCAATTTTATGGATTTACTAAGATTACATAAATCCGCTGCATTGAACAAGAAACCATATTTTCATTGTATGCCAGTATGTTATAACCAAAGTGAACAATTCAATCTTGTTCCGCGTTTGTTCGAGGGTGGAATCAATGATATGCGAATATTCGCTGATACAGTTTCCAATAAATCGGAGGATTTAACTGCCCTAAGAGATAAAATTGCTCGGGAGATAGTTACGCATCTGTTCCACACGATGCATTTTTTCAAATCCCCTGATTTCAGTAGTGAACGAGAAATACGGTTTATGCATGACGCAAATGATGAAACCACAGATGTGAATGATATCCAATATTTTGAAAGTGGAGGGGAATCAGTTCCTTTCGTTTTCTTTGATCTCCGTGATCCGAATACGGGCAGGCTCCCGTTATCCGAAATCAAAATTGGCCCCAAGGCGACATTTTCCGACGATGAATCATTTCTCCACAATCTTATTGATGAATTAGGATATGGAAGCGACCACAATGACCGACCACGTATAGTGCAATCATCACTCGCAGAGTGAATGGATTAGAACAGTACTGTAAATAAAGAGGCCCACTGTGCCCCGCCTAACCGAACAAAAACAGCAAGATATAATCCGTTATTTGGAATCAGACAAGCCAGAGTCGGGCCGGATTGCCGTTAAGGTGATCAACCACCTTGGCGATGAAGTGATGGATGGATTCAGAGTGGAGGGATAACCTTGCTTGATAAAATATTAGACTGGACAGAAAGGAGTCTACGTCCTTGGCAGCGGGATGCTGCCCGGCGTCTTTTTCAACAAAAGGATGGACTGACGAATGACGACTACGAGGAGTTGTACACATTACTGAAATCAGCCCACGGCTTGTCGAACCCTAAGGGATTGACGCCTGAACCACTTAATAAAACTCACTTGCCTACAACGCTCCAAAAAGGCGAAACAGTCATTTTAAAAGTGTTACGAGATTTGAAGCATGTGAATTGTATTGCACCTGATCAAGAACTCCCTATCGCACCTTCAGAAATGACAGTGATATACGGGGGGAACGGTACTGGCAAATCGGGATATGCACGTGTGATGAAACATGCTTGTCGTGCTCGCGATCAGGCTGAAAAAATACATCCCAATGCCAACGATCCAACTACACAACATTGTATCCCAGAGGCCACTTTTGACATTGAAATCAACGGGAAGCCCAAGACTGTGCAGTGGCGCTCCGATGCAGATACACCTGATGATTTATCCAAGATATCGGTTTTTGATTCTCACTGCGCTCGTGCATATTTAACCACAGAGCAGGAAGTAGCATATCTGCCATATGGCCTTGATGTTGTAGAAAATCTTGCTAATGATGTTTTGCCGAAAATAAGCAGTAGTCTTGAAACTGAAATATTGGGAATCAGCACCGATCTGCAGCCCTTTAGTCACCTGTTGGGAGAAACGGAAGTTGGACATTTAATTACAAACCTGAACGAAAAGACAGACCCAACAAAAGCCGAAGAGCTTGGCACCTTATCGGAGAAGGAATTAGATAGAATTGAAGAGCTTGGAAAAACTCTCGGTGAGACTGATCCTCTTGTAAAAGCAGAACAACATAAGCTTTCTGCTGGTCGCATTAAGGAACTGGTGAAAAGAATAGAAACAGCAGCAGCCTTGGTAGATATCGACGCGATTTCCACACTCAGGCAAGCTGATGACAATGCAATCACCGCTGGACAGGTAGAAAGAGAAGCTGCAGAGGCACTACGAGCGGGCGAGACTCTATTGCCTGGGACTGGTGAAGCCGTATGGAAAACGCTATTTGAAGCAGCACGAAATTTTTCGACGCAACTCGCCTACCCTGAAATAGAGTTCCCCAATATATCACAAGATGCAGTATGCCCACTCTGTCAACAGCCGTTAATGGATGCTGGCGAGCGACTCAAACGCTTCGAGGAATATATTCAAAACAATGTAGCAAAAACCGCCGCAGAAAAAAGACAAACTGTTGAGACCGAAAAAACAAAAAATGAAAGAGCCAATTTAAGCATCGGCCTTGACGAGGCGCTCACCTTAGAACTTGCGAGCCTTGATGAGAATGTGATTTCTATAGCAAGCGGCTTTCAGACAGGCGTAGAATCTCGGCGGACTTGGATGGTTAAGTCTCTGGACTCTCATTCTTGGGATGCAATGCCCGTTCTGAGCGAGAATCCGCGCCAAATACTACGCGATCTTGCTGCTTTTCAGCTTAAAAAAGCACGAACCTTTACCAGGGCGGCGGACGAGAAGCAGAGAAAGACGTTGCAACAGGAGTGCGATGAGCTTGAAGCCCGCCAAAATCTTTCTAAGTGCTTGAAGGCCGTTCTCTCACTAATTGAGCGTATGCAGGTGAAAAAGATATTAGAGTCCTGTAAGGTAGAACTTAAAACAAGGTCTATTTCGGACAAGTCAAAGGAATTTGCCAGTAGTGCTGTGACGACAACACTGAAAGACGCATTAAATGATGAGTTCAGATCCCTCGGCATTGGCCACATTAAGACAAAATTAAAAGAGCGTACAATTAAGGGGAAGATGAAACATCAATTATTATTGGATTTACCAACGGCTTATAATTTGGAGGAAGTACTAAGTGAGGGGGAACAGAGGGCTATTGCACTGGGATCTTTTTTAGCGGAGCTGCAACTTGCTAACCATTCGACTGGGATAGTTTTTGATGATCCTGTATCATCGTTAGATCACAAACATCGAAAAAATTTAGCAAAACGGCTGGCCTTTGAATCAAAGTTCAGACAGGTTATAGTATTCACGCATGAAGTTGTGTTCCTTCATCAGCTCTGTGATGAATGTAAAAAATTGAGGCTTTCACCATCGTTATGCTTTCTTGAGAAGGCTGGAAAATATTCTGGAAAAGTCTGCGAAGGGCTACCCTGGAAGCACAAGAGCTTTGGAGAGCGAATCGACAGTCTTGAGAAAGCACAAAAACGCTTCGAGAAATTGCCGTGGCCTGCTGATCCAACAGAGGAATTGGCAAGCGACATTATCCACCAATACAACTACATGAGGGCAACGATAGAGCGAGTTGTGCAGGATTTAGTCCTTAACGCCACTGTGCAACGTTTTAGAGATTACGTAGAAATAAAGAGATTAGAAAAGGTAGTCGGACTTCAACAGTCGGAAGTCGATGAAGTATTTCGGCTATATCAGCGCTGCAATGACGTAGTCGACGCGCATGACCCATCTTCCGCGAAAGATGAGCCACCGCCAACACCTGATGAGCTTAAACAAGACATAAAAGACTTAAAGAAGCTAATAGAAACGATCAGGAGTCGACGCAATTCAAAAAAAGTATGAAATCTCAAGGATATTGTGTCAATGTACTTTCGCATAGCTGACACCTTTACAAACAGCCTTACCAAGCTCACTGGTGAAGAACAGAAGGCCGTGAAGGCAAAGGAGTGTAAATGAGTACTGTGAGGTGGCCGGGTTTGTTTAGACAGTTATTCTCAATTTATAAGTGGTGAGGTTTGGACAGGCTCCGCAACACACTCACCTCTCGTGATACTGCCTCGGACACCATGCGCATCTCCTCCTCGGTGTTGCCTCGCCCGACACCGAACCGGACTGAAGAGAAGGCGCGATCATCATCTCCGTATAGCGCCATGAGAATGTGGCTGGGTTCCACTTTCGCAGAGGAACAGGCGGCACCCGTCGAAAAGGCCACTGCATGCTTGAGCCGAACGACCAAAGCCTCAGCATCTATCCCTGGAAACGATACGTTTAAGTTGCCAGGGAGCCTATTTTTCAATGATCCGTTCAACAGGACTTCGCCAGCCGATTCTTGGAGCAAAGATAGGAGGAGGTTGCGCAAGGCTGCGACACGGTGCTCAGCATCTGCCATCTCCCTCCGAGCGATGTCGGCGGCCACTCCGAAGCCGATGATCGCCGGGACGTTCAAAGTGCCGCTGCGGAATCCGCGCTCGTGGCCGCCACCGAGTATTTGAGGTGCCACGCGTTGCCGCGCTTTTCTATGAGCATAGATTGCACCTACGCCCTTAGGACCGTAAAGTTTATGTGCAGAAAACGACAGAAGGTCCACTCCGAGAGATTCGACATCAACGGGGATGTGGCCGACCGCTTGCGTAGCGTCACTGTGGAGGAGGGCCCCGTGAGCATGAACTTCCACCGCGCACTTTTCTACAGGGTTTATTGTTCCGATCTCGTTATTCGCGAGCACCAAGGTTACCAAAAAAGTACGACCATCCACGAGCGAGGCGACTCTTTCTGCTTCGACACGTCCGGCGGTATCCGGAGGTACCCGTCTAATAATGACACCCTCCGTCGCCAGGGCCTCAGCAGTTTCAAGTATTGACGGATGCTCTATCTCGGAAGTAACCAGAGACGTGCGGTCGGCCCGACGCGCCGCCGCACCAAAAAGGACCAGGTTATTCGATTCTGTGGCGCCGCTGGTGAAAAAGACGTCATCGGGTTGAGCATTGATGAGGGCCGCGACCGACCTGCGGGCATCCTGAACAGCGGCTTCTGCACGTGCTCCGATCTCGTGTCGGCTTGCTGCATTTCCAAAGTTGTCTCGGAGTGCATTCGCCATCGCGTCAATAACCCGCATATCCACCGGAGAGGTCGCGTTATGGTCGAGGTAGACTGGGCCAGGCATTGGAGACTCCATTATTAGCGCCAACGTGGTAATTGCCGATTCGAAGACGGCTTCGCATCGATACCCAGGCGGTTCTTTATCTCTATCGCTAGCTCGCATCCGTGATTACGAGTATTGTCGGTCACTACTCGCTTTGCTTTCGTGGCTTCTACGTACGCCAACGTTCCGTTGAAGTCGGCGTGGTTCGAGAGTGCCACCTTGTAGGATCGGTCGGAGTACCTCGTTATCGGATGGTTGCGATCGGCCATGTAAGCGCTGATCGTGATCGACGTTCCCTCGATCTGCTCCTTGCCGAAACCATCACCCTTGGAATAAAGCCGTACATACCCCCTGGCCTTTATCGCATCCCGTCCATCTTGTGAGTCGAAAGCCACGAGTTCTTCAGAAGCGAATCCGTGATCCTTGTAGACATCCGCTTCGAGTATCAGCTGCCGGCTAGCGAGAATAGGAACACCTATGTTGCCACCAAGCAGGTGGAGCACACGCTCGATCGTTCCACGATATGCATTGACATGCACAGAACCAAAGCGAAGCCGTTCACAAACCAGACCAATCAAGCATTCCTCCGCTTTAGCCTGAGAGTAATGGCGTATGCTTTGGGGGCTGCCATAGGTACTGTCTACAACAAGCTCGTCAACCTCGATGACATCATCGAGCGGCCAACTAAAATCGCTTGAGTATCCGACACGTAATCCGTTCGGCAGCTCAACTGATACCTGACAGGCTCCGAGCATATGATCAGAAGATAGAAGCGTGAGCTTCGCTCCATTGTCAAGTATTTTTGTTGTCCCGCGAGGAATTCGGAATAGGTTCGAGCGATAAGAGATATCAGCGTTCCGTTCGGCGACCAAAAGCGCAAAGGTCTCTGGGCTTAGGAAAAAGTCTTGTAATCCCTTGCTCCGCTCAAAATCTCCCATGTGATCATCATGCAAGTGTGTCTGCACACGGTACCTGTAATCACTATCGAATCCATCACACACGATGCCTGCTCCGAGGCGGACGACCCCTGATGAAAGTACGTCAACCATTGTGCTAAACATTTGCAACCTTCTCCAATAGGTGGGCTCTGAGTCGAGTTTCGAAGGCCCTCTGGCCTTCGCAATTAAGCCTACTATTCAGACGTTCGTCACCAACGAGAGTAAAAATTTGCTCCCCAAGTCGCCCAGATACCCCGATGAGATTGAGAGCCTCAAGCCCGGAGTGTAGCAACTTATTCCTCTCGGCCTGCGTCATCTCGGCTAAGGCTGACTGCAGATCACTGTCCCCGACCGCGCCAATGAACACGTAGTGCCTTTCTACTATTGGACGCATACCAAGGACTTCCTTAAGGCAATCTTGTATAGGTCTCCCCGAACGCCGTTGAATTTGGGCTACTTGGCGAACTTCGGCCGTCTGGAGCCCTTGCTCAAGGATCGCGGTGGCGATGGCACGTTGGTGATCTGGGTCAGTGACGCGCGTCAATTCGACTGCCGTAGTGAAACCGACAGAATCCGAACTGCGCCCCCAATCCACCAGGTGCCTAAGATCTGGTGGAAGGTCGAACACGGAAAGAAACCGGCTTAGCTGGCTGGTTCCGCTTAATTTGAGGAACTTTGCACAGGCATTTAGCGACGCACCAGAATCTAAAGCGCGGCGTAGCAGGTTGCCAACTTCAATGGGAGACAGGGGCCTTCCCTTCTTGTGGGTGCCGTACCCCACGGACATCTGTAGCCGCCTAATCTCGAGGCTACTCAGACCAGGGAGCATTTATACCTCCAATAAACCGTTACTGATGAGGGCTTCCTCGATCATTCCCATGGCTGCTTCGTCCTGATTCATGTCATGTTCCTTGGCGAAGCGCTGGAGAGCAGTGTGCGCATCTCCAGTCAACGTTACGACCACTTGGACGATCTTCGAACTTGTCCTGGCCTGTTCGATCGCGTCGTCAACGGTAGTTTCAGGATTGTCCTCCCGTTCCTTGACGAGCTTTTTGCCCTGTACGCCCGACATGGACTTCATCTCTCTCGCTAACTTGACGGCGTCCTCCTCCTTCGGCGGATCGTCACCAACCTCAACGGCATCTTGAGCCCTCAACGCTACATTAATGTCGACATCACCGTCGTCGACCATTTTCTTCAGCTTCGGCATCAGGCGCGGGTATTTCACGTACTGTTTCACGTCGTTTTTAGGGATGCCTGTTACCTCAATGACGCCCTTAATAGACCCGTACTTATTGTAGAGAAACGTGATGCCGTCAATGAGCTCGACCCCCGACAGGTTGCGCCGAATCAGGTTCTCGGTGATCGAGATCGCCTTGGCTTCGGCCACGTCAACTTGCTCATCGAGGATGGCTGCTGTAATCGTGTCCTTCTTGAGTCTCTTGTGGGCCAGGAAGCGCCTCTGTCCCAACAGAATCTCCCACTTCCCTGGCTCCGTCGCCGTGCAGACGACGATCGGCTGAAGCAAGCCCTGCTTAGCGATGCTCTCCGCCAGTTTATCGATGTCCTTGCCTGGTTCGCGAGTTCGAACTTGTCCCTTGCCGATGACGATGTCCTCAAGTGGAATCTCTTTGTATTCAATGATCTTCGCCATAACTTGATTCCTCTTTCTTGAAGGTTGATGCCCTAAGGAAATCCTCGGGGCTGAGTTCAAGGATTTGCATTAGTTCCTTTCGTGTGAAGCGAGTAACATTCGTATCGACCGACTCGACGACTTCATCGAAAAGGTCCTCTTTCCTACCGAGTATCTTCGCGATCCTCTCCTCGATTGTGTCCATGACGAGGAATCTCACCACGTGCAGTGGTGCGTCACGCTCAAATCTATGAGCGCGGTAGATCGCTTGAATCTCAACAGCAGGGTTCCACCAGCGGTCGAATAACACGACGTGAGTGGCGTCTCCAAGATTCAGACCTACACCACCAGCACGGAGTGAGATTAGTAGCGCCCGTGGAGACGACTGCTGCTCGAAGGCCGCTATTGCTTTATACCTCGCATCCATCGTCATCGAACCAGTGAGCATCTCGTGCGGGAGATTCAGCCTTTGCGAAAGCCATCGCAGTGTCTCTACGAATTGTGAGAAGACCAGTATGCGGGCTGAAGCACCGGCTCCTTCGATGATGGCTAAAAGTGCATCGAGTTTTGAAGAAGCCTCGGAGTCCGAGTCGAAGTTGCAGAGGATCTTGAGACGTGTGATGAGGGCCAAAAGCGCCGCGCCAGGATCGTCGCCCGTTCTTTCTCGAATAGCCGATGCGCGGTCGAACCAAACCTCTTCGTAAGCATCCCGCTGTTGACTCGATAGATCCAACTCCAAGTCCTGTATTATAACTGGCGGCAACTCAGCCCGGACCTCGCGCTTCCGTCGCCGAAGCATCCGTGCCTCAAGTTCAATTGTCATTCGCCTTTTAGACAAGTGGGTTCCCAAAGAAGGATCAAGGAATCCCAGAATCGAAGCAATATCGGCTTCAGCATTTTCAAGGGGAGTAGCAGAAAGGGCCCAAGCGCGGGTCCGCGGGAGAAGACGGCAGGCGAATGCGGTCGCAGACTCCCGATTCTTGATTCGCTGAGCCTCGTCTAGGATGACGAGATCGAAAGTATCGGCAGGGACCCGGTCAAGAGCGTCTAATCGGATTTGCTCGTAAGATGCGACCAATACAGGGATCGGTAAAAGATAATATGCTTCGCGTGCCCGGGGGTTACCGCTGACGCGTCGAGTAGTGATTGAAGGAGCCCATGTAGCGATCTCATTCATCCAGTTCATAGTCAGCGATGCCGGAGCGACGATGATTGCACGGCTTATCTCGTTCTGAGCCTGCAGGAGAAGGGCTAGCGCAACAGCAGCTTGGACGGTTTTCCCCAGCCCCATTTCGTCCGCGAGCAGTGCGGTATGCGCCCTATAAAGAAACGCAACACCATCCCATTGGAAATCGTGGAGAGTCGAAGGAACCCCAAGTTCCCTCTCGGCGAATTTCCTAAGCTGAACCAAGTCATCTGTTATTGTATCCATGACTATTCAATACTCGGCTGCGCCAGTTTTGCAAGTAGGTCCGGGAGTGACTTCACCCGCGCCGCAAGCAACATCACACCACGGTTCATGTGGGCCCGGAACATGGTATCGAGATCGTGAACGCCAGCGAGACCGTCATCAGCCATACGCTGGCGTAGGAGTGCAACATAAGCTCCATCATACTCACCAAGCAGGGTATATCGGTTGATCTCACGGTTTGAATCTTCTTTATATTTCTCTGGAATGGGAATCCCAGGTTCATCCAGCGATAGGGTAAAGCCTATCCGGCAGAGGATGTTAGGTGTTACTCCCGTACGCGACTTGAGGACGCGAAGCAAATTGTCGGCTTCGCTGCAAAAACGGAGACGTCTAACCGTTAGCATCGACATGTGCATCCTCCCAGAAGTAGCCCCTTTCCGCTTCAGTCCATCCGCACCGATCTGAGAGTCGATATGTGTGCGAGATGTGAGGTTTAAGTTCATCAAATTGCACATTATCAACTTCAGTATCTGTTGATAAAACGATGACTTGGTGGGCTGCTGTTGGGAAGTAATGCTTCACCAAGTTTGATCGATGGAAAGAATCCAGCCGCCCTAGCGGAGTATCGATTATCATGGGGAGAGGACGCCCGGAGACCTTCGCCATCCCCCACAGAAGTGAGATTGCATAGATCTGCTTCTCACCCGCTGATAGAGAAGCTTTAGGAATAAGTTTGTCCTTCGAATCGTAGAGGGACACTGCGAAGTTTTCGGGGTTGATTTGGAGCCGCTGTATTAATTCATTCTTGCGGGAAAGCCTCTGGAAAGACTCGAGGGCCTGACATTCAAGCTCAGTTGTCTTGGCAACTGTGAGCCTTCGCAAATACTCGGCTGCCGCTTCTCGCGCCTGAGCCGCTAGGGTCAGGCTGATGGATGCACGCTTTGAGGCGATTTCATCCTTTTCCAACCGGCAGCGCTCGCGTTCGAGAAGATCGACTTCCTTCTGAAGTGTAGCTCGTCGTTCATTCAAAATCGCGATCTCAAGCGCTGCTTTAGCCTGCTTCTCCTTGAGCCCAGATAGTTCGGTAACGATCGGTGCAAGTTCTGCTGCATCCGGAACACGGTTAATACTGGTACGGCACTCTCGTAGTTCGCTTTCCAAGGCCACGAGCTTCTTAGCATGGAGTGAGAATCGCCGTATCATGGCCGGGGCAGATACATTAAGTGTTTGCATGCAGGACTGGCGATCTGGTTCCGACAGCTCGTGCAGCATAATAACACTTCGGATCTGGTCAGGTACTGTCGCTAACTCTTGCTCGACCTTTCTAATCGTATCTTCGACCCAATCTGTAGCGCGGTCGTCCAGTTGGTCTCGGAGGTTAGCAACCTCTGTCAGCCTTGCCTTAACGGTTTTTACAGCCTCCTCTGCATGCGCACGGCCGATCTTCCAGTCCTGCCAAGCTCGCTCAAGCTTTAGCTGATGAACGAGACGGGTGCCCGTCCGTTGGCAAAGAAGAAATGGGGCAGCACCGTCCAATTGATCGCGGGCACTCTTTTCAGTCGCGTCTATCTCGGCTGAAAGATTTGCCTCCTCCTGACGAAGGTCCTCGCGTTGTGAGGCTAAGCTTTCTCCTCCCTGGGTGAGACGCTCTTCGACCCTGAAAATCTGTGTCTCTAGTTGAGCATAATCTTCGCCTATGCGAGAAGAGTCTTCCTCAATCTTCTTCAGTTCGCCATATAAGCTATTGAGTTCCTTATCGAGTTGGTGGAGTCGCTGTGCCGTATTAGCCCGAGCTATCCGCCTGATCTGCTTAGCGCGGAAGACGTCGAGGTCTGCCTGCAGACGCTCCACCAAGTCCAGGCCCAGGAGTGCCTTGATGGACTCTCCAAGGGTTAACGCCTCCGTTTCCTCTTCTGCCAAGCGCTTTATTTTTTCTCCGTCGAAGAAAAAGAGTTGCGCAACGCCTGGTGGAACCAGGGACCGTACGAAACCTGACCATAACTCGGAGTCTACGTCGTCAAGCGGCTTATTGTCACGTAGAACGCGTATGCCCTCCTTTACGCCTGTTCTACCTCGTGGCTCCCAGCCGCGCTGAACAAAATATTGGGACTTCTTTCCGAGATGAGAGTACTCGAACTCCAAACCAACAGAGGCATATGTTGTCGCTGATTGAAGGTCATTTGCTCGGTGCAGTCTCTGTCGGAGGTAACTCTGATAAGCAGCATCGGTCACTCGTGGACCAAAAGCAAGCCGACCGTGGAGGCATATTCTCACGGCCTCAAGAAGAGTCGTCTTGCCGGATCCATTGTGCCCACCAACGAGTACGATCGGACGGTGCTCATTCCCTCCACACAGGTTGAGGTCGAGCGTCTGTTCTCCACGGAACAGGCCGAAGTTCCTGAGGACGAGTCTATTAAACCTCATCTGCAAGCTCCTCCCCGTTGAGCTCATCATCTGTCCCGTTCGGTGTCCATCCGATCTCAGTTAGTACTTGTTGCGGGTCGCGCCAGTCTTTCTTGAGAATCCTCTCGATCTCGCTTTGTACGCCGTAGCGACGACCGAGACCTTGGAGCTTGTGTTGGAGATCAATTAGCTCACGCATAAGTCCTACATGGATTTCATGCTCCTTGCAGATCTCGACTAGCACACGTTCATCAAGTTCGTTCGACACGGGCGCATCTTCCTGAACCCACTCGAGATCTCGGCCCGTCGCCTTACGATGGATGCGAGGGATCGAATCCTCCCAGTCTCCCCCCTCATCTTGCCAGATTCGGCGGATCTCGTGAAGCTCGTCATTGCTGATGAGCTCTATTGTTAGATCTGGACCAGTCTTGCGGACTTTCTCCTGTGTTTCTAAAAGCCGGCGGAGGATTTCTCGACGAACATCTAGTTTATAGGGGCCCCAGACAATCCGATCGTTGTTCTCGCCCCATTGCTGAATACGCCCATTTCTTCGACGGACCTCGCGGTACTTATACTTCGACACCGGGTCACTGGTGCTAGCAAGCCAGTCGCGAAGTTCCAGCAGAGGTTCCATCCATTCGCCACCGTTGTCGATCATCGCCTCCATGGACTTGTCTCGCTCAACGACCGTGCATGTCCAGCATCCAAACCTGCTATTTCCACATGATGGGGTAGTCGTGTCGACCACCAGCGGGCACTCGTCCGCCTGTGCGTTGCGATACATTGTCAAAAGTTGTCTGTTGTCCGCTCCCCAAGGTGATTTCACGGAGAGGAGGTAACTCCAAACGTCGTCCGTCGTGAATAATTCGATTGGTGTATAGACCCACGCACTTCGAAGAACCGTGTGCCGGGAGACAAGGTCGCCTTCTTTACGGTGGAGGCTCATGACTTGTGCGCGCGCGGCACTTTCGGCGCGTCGCACGCCGAGAACTAGCACAACCTCACCATACTGGTCGACTTGTTCCTCAATAAAGCGGTTGGCTGGCTGGATCTTGAGCCGGTCAGTACACCATCGAAACCGCTGATTGGGGGCAGCATACCCGCGCCCTATCATGTTAACCCAGAAGGTATCCTGAAGCTTGGGGAGCACCATTTGGGCAGTGAATGGCATAGCCTGCTCTTTTGCAGCGATGTTGATCTTATCTATGATACCGCCGATGAAAGCAGAAATAACGGGGGACTCGACGAGGGTGTCACTGGAAATCACGTAGACGGGCTTGGTTCGCTCACATTCTGGAAGTCGTGACAGGGCCTCCCAGACGAGTTGCAGCGTAGCCGTTGAATCTTTTCCGCCACTGAAGCCAACGACCCAGGGACGGCGGTCCGAACTGTAGAGGGTTGCGATCTCTTTATAAATGTCGTCTATGGAACGAGTAGCGAAGACACTGGTCTGAGAATTGCTCATGCCAACGATTCGCTTCGATTTTGTACGCTCTTTGCCCATCTCTTGATTCTCCTTCAAAAGCCCGTAATGTTCGGTTCCTTGAACCACCAGGGCCTTCCTTGCATTTATCGGTATGTCCAGCGCGAACCCACTGGTCAATTTCAATTTTGTCAAACTTCCAGAAGTTACCAGCACAAAAGATATATATTCTATCTCATCGTGAGTTTCAATGATTATAAAATCGGAGTAGGCAAAAGAGACAGTTCACCAAAGGTTCACACCACAATTAAATCACTTACTACCCCGGCAACAGCAATTTAAATTATCTTCAGTGTGTAAACGGCGGTTGAAAAGTGCAGCGTTTATCGGAGTGAAAACGGCGGTATAAAAGTGCAGCACCCTTAGAGAACCTCCGGGCATAATACTGGCATATAAGGAGTTTATTTAACTTCAGCCGCCAGTATCAGATTGGAGGAGAAAGGGTGTACTTTTGGCTATATCAATCTGTGGCTGAGGTGCGATCATTGACCCTCCCGCACAGCGGTTCATTATCAATAGCCGGCTCAGAAGGCGCTCCTGCTACTCAGGTAGCTGAGGTCGGTTTCGCTACGGATATGATCCGGTATGCCTTGCTTCTATTTTGGCTGCCGTAAAATATAAATAGCCCTGTCGACAAAACCATTTAAAGCTCGCCGACAGGGCTACTATATCAACCTGCTACTGAGGTAATATCAGGCTATAACAAGCGGCCAATAGGCTTATCTTTCGGCCTCCTCGCTGCTCATCAAGCCATAATTATAGACCTTTCCTCCCACGCGTTGTGTTTGGCCAGTGATTCCCTCTATCATATGCGCGGTTACAGCGGTTACACCGGATACAGCGTTGATATTGCTGAAGTTACCCTGTATCCATTCGCGAAGATCCTCGGTTACACCGGAAACATATGTTGCCGAATCTGTTTCCGTAACCGCCGCTGCTCAGCTACGGAAACACGCCAACTCATTGTCTGGCAGAGATGTAACCGCTGTAACCGCTGTAACCGCTATATTTATAGGGTAGCTGATTTGTTAGGTATGGATTGCAAAATGCTCATGCATCAGAAGCGTCCTCCTGGCCACCCTCGAAAATGTCCCCTGAGATGTGATAGAGCCGCCTGGAGCTACAACCGGGAATCCTGTGCTGCGATGCCGGTCTACCATCGCCTTTCGTTATCAAGAGCCCCTTGTCGATCAGGGCGTTACATATAAGCTTCTTATCGAAGCCACTGATAACATCATTTTTAAACACTTCTGTAAAAATCAGGTAATCTGTCCTGCCATCGTTGTGCATCTTGTAACCAGCCCGCTCCCTTACACTGTCTTGTCCATAGGTATCCTCTATAAATGTGAACCGGCTGTCGCCATATCTTTCCAGAAACAAGCGTATCTGAGCTATACCAGCGGTGATCTCTGAGGGTTCTGTACTACCCCTTGCATCTAACCAATCCCTGAAACAGGTCTTGGCTGCGTCTATAGCAGCGCCCTCAGGCCATGGAAGTATTCCCAATTCTGACGCTATTTCACCAGCAGCCGCCACAAGGCCGAATCGTGCTGCAACTCTCTTTACTTGCCCATCTGCGTTTTCTGCCACACAATCTACAGCAACTTGACGCTTTAGTCTTAGCAGCTTATGCTTGACATCTTCTGAGCCGCTGGTCAGGGCTTGCAGAAAAGTTCGGATTGGTGATCCGTAATACTTGCCAGTCATATCATTCAGGTGCCGCGCAAACGCATCCCCATTCCGCTGGTCATGCAGGTTCTCAAACGCTCCATACCCACCTCTGACTTCTACAGGGATATCTACTACACGGACTTGCTGGCCAGCACTGACTCTTTCACCTGATTCCGACATCTTGTCAGCCAGTGCTATTTCACCGGTGGATAGCAACAGGATGCGCCACTCGGCTGGTGCCCTTCCTGAACCATCTTTACTGGCCCTGGCCTTACCTACGCCGTTAGCCAGCATATAGGCGATTTGGCCAGCCTTTCTACCATCGACCTGGCTGAGTTCATCAAGGCACAGCAGGGCATCACAATGGTTCAGAGCAACTCCCTCTATGCCGTTATCGGTTGCCCTCCAGTTGTTCAGGTATCCTCTTACACCACCACCGCCCCATACAGATCCAGCGATTCTAAGCAGAGTGGTCTTTCCTGTGCTGGATGCTCCTCTAAAATGGAACCCGCCAGACTCCCCATCCGCCAGATACAGTAGTGGTGCTGCGAATGCAGCCGATACGGCAAATAGCATCCTGCTGTTACCTATGCACAAGCTGCCAATTTCCTGAGCCCAATCCTCAACACTTCCTTGAGTCCTGAATGTGTTCTCCCTGACAGTTGGTGTCTGTAGAATGGTGCGATCCCCGCCATCATCCCCGAATATTGTATCTGGAAGTACATAAATGCCATCATGCCACCCGATTCGATGTACACATCGGGCCCTGTCAGTAGGGCGACTCGATGAAAGGTATTTATGGAGTGCTTTACGTACACCATTACCAGGCTCAATGTCTAGACCGAGGGAAAGCAGCTCCTCGAGGTAGCTGTTCCCAATACTACCAAGAAGTTTGCTTGGCATTGCCCACTGATGAGCTTGTCCGTCTGGGTCAGTAAGATTGATCAGGCGTCCCCAATTCGTAGATAACGTATCCCGTGTCAGAGCCATAATTTCCAGAGGTGAGCATACTCTGATCTCATGTTCATTATTGGGGTCAGCGTAATATACACCACTCTCGTCTAGCCTGAATCTCGCCGGTATGCCCTCGAGTGAGCCCGTGTGTACAGCAGTCACCTCTGGTTCGGATGGACGTGTGCATTCACTGTACAGGCTTACACCATTGTCCTGCAACTGCTGGATCAGCTCTGGTGTCCATCCTTCAGCAAGAGCATCTGCCAAATCCCATCCCTTGGGGAGAGCCTCGTCTCTGTCGACGATCTCCCCTTGCTGGATGGTCTTATCTTTGGGCCATTCCAGCAGGTGTACACTACCGACTCCAAGCTCAAAAAGCAGATCGCGCACTTTTTCGAAATACTTCGCCCCAGGTTCATCATTGTCTGGGGCTATGATCACTGACCTGCCCTTAAGGGGCGTCCAGTCAGACTTGTGGGCGGCGTTAGACCCACTGGTGGATGTGATGGCTGCATAGTCCGGGAAAAGCTTCTGAGCAGCATCTGTGGCCTTTTCGCCTTCAGCTACGATGACAGTGTCCTCTGGACGCGGCTTAAGCTTCTCAAGTCCATATAGAGGCCTTAGGCCATCGAACCCCTTCCACCTCCATTGCTGTTCACCGGTGGCGCTGTTTTCCCAGTATGTAAGGGGCCGTACTTCCTTTTTGCCTTCAGCCATGTCGAACCTGCATGTGTAGCAGAGCAGGTTACCGTCTTCATCCCTGTAAGACCACGCCTGAGAAGGTTTGCCCATACTGCTGTGTACTGGTGGTAAAGGTGCCTCTTGTGGCACTGGCATCACCTGACTCCACTCCGGGACACGGGACACCCTGTCATCTTCGCCATTAGCACCATGTGATACCTCCAAGCCTAACCGCTCAGCCAATCTTCTGGCCGCTTCGGACTGACTGATTCCTTCCAGGTATGCGTAAAGGCTGATCAGATCGCCACCCTTGTCATCTGTCGCGAAATCAGACCATTTACCACTATGTACATTAACCCTGAATGAACCGGGGCTGCTGTCCTGCCGTGTCGGGTTTAAGGCTTCATACTCATTGCCCTTAAGTTCGCCGCCAGGAAGCCATTCCCTCAATAGGCTTGCACTACTTATGACAAGCTGCCTGTTGAGATCTGAGAAAGAGATGTCGTTATTCATACGCACCTCCCCTCATTGGATCCAAAGGGGTGGACTTTATGCCTTTCCATAAAATTGATGATATCCGGGAGCGCGTAGCGCACGGACCGACCGATTTTGACATAGGGAATACCCCTGTCCAAAAATCGGTGGTTACGAAGTGTGCCTAGAGCGATGCCCGTTAGTTCTGATACTTGGATCTCGTTTAAATATCTGTCAGCGATCTGTTGCATGCAGTCTCCTCTAAATTAAGTGGGCCTGGCGGAAAAACGGGAAATTAAATAAACAGGCCCAACAGAAATCACTTGCATTTCAGTGGGCATGTACATCTCTGATTCCTTTCATAAGGGTTCTCAAAGCAAGGAATAGTGGCGCTGCTCAGCACATCACACTACTTCTTACCAGGGTGCAGAATATGCGCTTAATCCGAAGTGAGGTTTTCTATACAGGTCTGTGTAAAGATTATTTTTCCATCATTGCTGTGTTCAATGTGCGGAACTGTCTTGATTCTCCTTTTTTTGAATGGTTGACAATATACGACACATTTCCATTATCACAATGGAGCCCTTGGCACACCTGCCAACAAATCCATTATGCGCTATAATCCATTACCATTGTTATTGATAGGGCACTTGCCTGAGACGTCTCGATAATTTTCCGAGTCACAATATCAGTCTGGAAATTATTCGGCCTCAGATTTATGTTGACTATTCTGTGTGGTGAGATTAACTTATTACTAATAAAGTGGGCTTTATTTTTTGCATGTGCGACAATTGAGATGAAATATAACACAATTACAAACATTTATCAAGGATAATCTTCTATCATGCACAAAAATTACGCTGCAAGAAACTTAGAGAGATTGATGCGAGAGCGGGGTTATACACAGCTGACTCTCGCCAAAAATGCGGGGATTTCGCGGGCACAAATATCAAAGTGGTTGAACGGACACTATGGAATCTCTGCGAACAGCTTGAATACGCTGTGCAATGTTTTTGATGTGAGTATTAGCGAGCTGACAGCTGAACCACAGGAAGCTCCGCTGGATATTGGCCTTAACATCAAGACTGCCAGAAGGGCCGCTCGGCTCACTCAGGAGGAATTTGCAGAACGTATCGGTGTGCCGGATTCTAGCATAAGCGCATGGGAGCGAGGGACGATCACGCCCTCTGAACCTGACTTGGAAAAGCTGGCAAATGCATTTGAAATCAATGTAGGGCAGCTTACACGGGGTAGGCTTTCACTCACCGACCACCAAACCGGGTCTCATTTTGAAGGTGGTGAAGAGAAAATAGCCGCAGATCCGATAAAAAACGAATTACTACTTATTAAGCGTCAGTTAAGTGACCTGACTCAGATGGTGCAGGAACTGTTGTCGCGAGAGCAGTAGTTGATTCTCTCCATTCCTTCTATCCTGAGTGCTATCAAGTATTAAGATTGTATGTCGTCAGAACATGTTGAACATTTTCACTACCATTTATGGCCTACACCGAATTTGGTCAGCCTCCCGTTTTCTCGTCTATCCATCTCATCAGTTTCTTACTGTCCACTCTCCACTGGTCGCCCAGCTTGAACGCGCCCGGTAGTCTCCCATCGCCCACCATCCGAAAGAACGTGGCCCTGGATATCTGAAGCAATTCCTGAGTCTGCCTCGGGGTAAGGTATCTCGGCATTTCATTGTTTTTTTTGTTGCTATTAGTCACTAAGCTATCCTCAATTCAACTCAATATTCGTCATGTCACCGGACGGTCATATGACGATTTTTAGGCTGCTGAACTTACCAGATTGCCGATATACTGCTTTCTCCACATACTGCCGCACCTTGTAGTCTGTCCCTTGTTGTTCAGCTTATCGGCGATATTCTGCAGCGAGTACCCTTTCCTACGCATCCTCAGAATGCTCTGCAGCACCAACTGCTCCTGGTCATCTTCCTCAAGCACCTCACAATCCTCTGCCAGCTTGTAGCCGTAGGCAATATTGCCCACTCGCTGCCCCAACGCTTTTTTGTGTGCCAGTGCCGCCTTTGTCCTCTCGCTTACCAGGTCACGCTCGAACTCGGCCAGCACAGCCATCATGCGGAACACCATCTTGCCGGCAGCGCTGGTTGTGTCTATATGCTCGCTCAAACTCACCAGATCTGCCCCAGCCTTCTCCAGGTGCTCCGCTATGGCCAATGTGTCTTTCGTGCTGCGGCTCATCCTGGAGATGCTGTATACCACCAGGACAGCCCTCAGCTCGCACGCCGTAGTGATCGCCGCCCGTAGAGCCTCCCTGTTTTCAGAACTTTTCCCGCTGATACCTTCGTCGGCGTGTACAACCACCATTTCCGCGTCGTTGAGTGTAGCCCACGCAGATATCTTCTGCCGCTGAGCCTCAAGGCTCACGCCATCCTCGGCCTGGCCTGTGGTCGATACCCGGATATACCCGACAGCCTTCTGCATTGCTTCTCCCAGTTCAATGCTCACAAAGAATCACATGTATAATAATATTATCATATGTGATCATTGTCAAGAAGGAGAGGCATATATGGCCGATAAATATCAGTTTCCTAATCAACCAGCCTGCTAACACCTGAATAGCAGGAGCGCCTTCTGAGCTGGCTATTGATAATGAACCGCTGTGCGGGAGGGCCATAAAACCCCCCTGGGACCTTCATAGACCGATTCTGAGCGATGATCATGCTCTAATTGGCAGGCTGCTCTAGTTAGTGTTCCTTTGGTCGGCGAAGGATAAACCACAATCCACTAGCTATTGAAAACAACGTTGTTTTAAATTGGCGGGGCATACGTGACGATTTTAAAACTTTTCTGCGGGATATGCCACAAGAGTTGATTGAGCAGATACAGGCGGCTTGATAGTATCCAGAAACTACTGTACTCATTTTAGGGGGGCAGGACAGAGCTCCATCAGCGCCAGCAGCATAGATCAGCAAGCGGCCAGCGGTCGTCTAGCCTACCATAGGTGAAGTGCACTTGGGTGCCCATGCCGGATAGCCTTTTCCGGTGTAGAGTGCATAGGGCTTGCGGCAATTGGAAAATCCACTTCAGTGAGGTGTCTGCATTTTCTAGGGATCATAGGGCTTTCCTGTCATCAGGAGCTTTGTTTACACTAGTGGTTGCGAATATAGGTGTACGCGGTTGCGGATAGGTTGCGGATACTAGCCGCCGTCTATCTAGATACTAGTTGCGAAAAAACCCTGTTATAGTTGCGGATAGGTTGCGGATTCAAAACGTATGTAGGTCTCCCTTTAATACGTAATAAGTATCCCTCGCTTTTCCTTTCTTCTCGATTATTCCTATCTTCTGGAGGACTGCTAGATCCTTACGAATCGCCTGAGGAGTTATCTTTAGAATCTTAGCAAGTCCTGAGGTATCTACCTTGCCCCTGTTCAACAGAAGGCGAATGACTTTTTTCTGATTTACATTGAAGCGAACCAGGTCAGCGGGGGCGATTTCGTATACGATACGTGGCTGGAGCGGCCGCAACTTCGAGAGCGTCTTTCCCGGTCCTGCGAAAATCACTGCGAAGTGGCCATCAATAAGCCTGAAGTCAACCCCAGGCAGACCAGCATTTGTTACTTCATCCACGATTCTTCGGATTCCGTCTCCCTGCTCCTCAATTCTCTCGAAATACGACAGAGCCCTCGCCAGGATGGGATTTCGAGAGCAAGGAGTGTAATTCAACGAGAGGAGCTTTCTCATTGTTAGTGGAAGCGGAGGTCCTCCTGGGCTGAAAATTTGAAGCCGGTCAACGTACTTCTCAATCCTGATACTGGAACCCTGAATCCCATAATCCCGATGAGCAACGGCGTTCACAATGGCCTCGCGGAGTGCGTCGTAAGGATATTCGTCAATAGCTACCCGGGAGAAGCCTTGCGTTTTCGTAATGTGCCGCATGTTTCGCACAAGGAACTGGATGGCATCCTCAATGGCTAATGGCAATGGTTTTTTGATATCCAAACGGTCAACGAGGTCTCCTTTGTTCGTACCGCTATAAGCGTTGGCAGCAATACGACACTGAGGGAATACGGCCTCAGGGTCAAGGCCAAACATGAGTAAACCTGCAGCGGTCGGACGGTATGTATTACTTTTGTCATCGTACCAGATCATTCCCCTCTGCAAGAGGATCTTTTGAATTTCTACTTCGCTGGTGATCGATTTGTCTTGGCGAACAGCTTGTATGTATTGAACCATCAGCTTCATATCCAGATCATCATAGCCTACCTGTTCTAGTGGCCGGGTGTCGAAGTCGGAGCTTGCCTCCAAAGTGCCCTCAAACTCCCTCTGCTCAGTTGCAGATGGGGAGATTCCTCTCTTTTCTAGGATAGGAAGTAACGCGTTTCGCACCTTCTCTTTTAAGTCTTGGTAGTTATTGAACCGACGATATGTATGGCCTTTCCGGCTGTCTCTGATTTGCTGGAAAAGATTCATCGTCTCAGATTCGCGTTTATTGTCTTGTCCGGATTGTCCTCGAACAAAAACAAGTATTGGCAGGCCTATATCTATAGCCCTAAGGTACTCCCGGTGCGTCGATGAAAGTCCATCTTCTCCCACATTGCCATACTGGAATCCAAGTATGCCTACGTAGACGTCGCAAGAATCCAAGTCTGATAGATACGCGCTTTCAGCCGGGAGCGTACGTGCTGGTTGTTGCTCGAAAAGGATTGCTTCTATGTGCTTTGACAAGAAAGAGTCTGTATTGATGAGTTCGAGAATTGCAGTTCTTTCGTTGACCAGTTCATCCTGAACCGAGCTCACGAACACACGCATTTTTCCAGACTGGTTAGCTGCTATAGGGATGCGGTCAGAAGTCATTGATACTTATTTCCAAATTTGGGTGAATTCTTCCGCTCTAGCATTGGCCGATTCATGGCGTTCACTTCCAGCCAGTAGTGTTAGAAATTGGTTACATCGCGCTAGGGTAACCGGGCCGGGTCTTTATTTGTTTGACCTGCCACCAAGAACGGTACCACTAATAATGAGAGAATTCAAGAATTGGTAAGATAGGAGAGGCATATCGGTCTCAAATTAACATAAACATCAGAACGGTACACGTGAGTTGACTCTACTCGCCAAGAATGATACCATTAAATCAAACTGCCCGCCAATAATTGCTAGTCAGGCTTATGGGGCCGCTGGCACTGACCTATTGATGTGTACAAAATCCTGAGAAGACAGCTTAAAATGTGGCTTAACAAAGTGTCCATTTTTGAGTGGCAATACCACTGTCCGACATGTTCTGATGACGTACACTTTGGCGAAAGCTTTGTGCTGCCATGCGACACTAAATGTGAACAGGTACTGGGTGGTATGAGTTGGAAAAAACAATGACTGCAGGTAAAACACTGCAAGAGCGTTCGACGGCGATTTCTAAGCAGAGAGGCTTGGCGACTCCCAAGAATCCGACTCCACTTTTTTCTTTTCACGGAGAGTGTGATGTATCTCTCTAAACTTACTATCGAGAACTTTCGATGCTTTGGTGTAGGTGACAACCGTTTCGAGATGACTCTGGAGCCGGGCATGACAGCACTGGTTGGAGAGAACGACTCGGGAAAGACTGCCGTCATTGACGCGTTACGCTTCGCTCTCGGGACAAGTGACCAGGAATGGAATCGGCTTGAAGACAGCGACTTCCATGTCAATGCTTCCTCCCGTGAAATCAGGATTGTCTGCAAGTTCGAGAAGCTATCCTCACGCGATAAAAGAGTTTTCGTCGAATACTTGACATATGATACTGATTCGAATAACGAACCCGTGCTGTACATCAATTGGACGGCCAAAGACACGGGAGAAATACGTCGGGGAAAATCATATCGGAGAACCGAGGTTCGTTCTGGTAAAGAAGGTGACGGGCCTCAATTTGACACAAACGCACGCGATCTTTTGCGTGCTACATACCTGCGACCTTTGCGTGATGCAGAGCAAGCTCTCTCGGCCGGTCGCGGATCCCGACTTGCACAGGTTCTACAGTATTCTAAACTGATTAAAGAGGGCGAGGAGTGCGATGTAAACACGCCACTGACCGTGTCCGGTCATGACCTCAGTATATTAGGTATCGCTAAGTTGATCGATAGTCTGCTGCAAGAACAAAATGCCGTCAAGAAAACACGTGAACAAGTCGATGAGCAACTCAAGCAACTTGCGCTGAGTGCTGATTCCATTACGAGTATCATCAAAATCAGTGGTGCGGATGCTGCGGACGATATTCGCATCCGGCAAATGCTTGAAAAACTTGATCTCGCACTCGGTGGTGATGGAAAGCCAGGTCTGGGTTCGAACAACCTTCTGTTCATGGCCTGCGAACTGCTTCTCTTGGCCGAGGAGGAAGGTAATAAGCTGCTGTTGATTGAAGAACCAGAGGCGCATCTTCACGCTCAACGCCAATTGCGGGCAATGAAGTTCCTGCAAGAACAAGCCAAAAGTGAGAATGTCCAGGTCATCATTACCACACACAGCCCCAATCTCGCTTCCGCCATCGCCCTGAACAACATCGTGATGATCCACAACAAACGTGCGTTCTCGATGGTGGAGGGGCAGACGGCATTGGAGCATTCGGATTACCGTTTCCTACAGCGTTTTCTGGACGTGACGAAGGCCAACTTATTCTTTGCACGTGGCGTCATGATTGTCGAGGGCGACGCGGAAAACATCCTACTGCCCACGCTGGCCCGTCTCATCGGGCGTGACTTTACCGAGCACGGTGTCTCGATCGTCAATGTCGGCGGTATTGGGCTTCGACGATACGCGAGGATATTTCGACGTAAAGATGTGGACGCAGGCGGAGAACTCGATATTCCTGTCGCCTGCGTTGCTGACATGGATGTCATGCCAGACTGTGCGCCGGTCATTCTTGGAAAGATTGCGGAAGGTGATTCTTGGCCGGGAACCACTGGACGTCGTTGGCGCGCGAAATGTGACATTGGGGATTTAACGGCTCTTGAAACACATCGTACGGGAATAAAGGCCAAAGCTTCGGGGCAAAAGGTAAAGACATTTGTGTCTGATGAGTGGACCCTGGAGTACGATTTGGTTGTCGGGCCAAAGAATCCCGAAGGTGAGTTTCCTGGTGGTTTGGCCGAAGACGTTTTCATTGCCGCATGCCTTGCCGCTGAAGATGATGCGCTGAATGCCGGTACGAAGAATGTGTCCGAGGTAGAATTTTCGGCCCGCATTGAGTTTAACCAACTGAAGGAGAATGTCACGACGCAGGACGGATGTGCGGTTGTAGAAGTCCTTGCCTCCCACGTATATGCCAAATTCGCGAAAGATGGCGTCTCGAAGCCGATTGCAGCTCAATATCTCGCGGAAAGGCTTCAGACGCAGTACAACCTGACGGCGGAACAATTGCGCAGTCGGCTTCCGACATATCTGATCCGAGCCATCGAATACGTGACGGGTGGTTCGTCGTCAGAGGAAGGGCATCCCGCGCAAGAGGAAGACACCGATGAGTGAGGACGCTCCGTTTAACCCACCTGAGATCACGGACGAGGACATCTGTTGGGCGGCAGGTCTCCTGGGCTTACCCGAAAATGCCTTTCACGGAACGAATGGCGATGATCCGCGTCTTGATGTGCTCAAGTGTATGGAAAACATGGATATAGCGGCTTGCCCTGGGAGCGGCAAGACAACGCTCCTTGTGGCTAAATTGGCCATCCTCGCGAACAAGTGGGAACATCGCACTCGTGGTATTTGTGTTCTCTCTCACACAAACGCCGCTCGACGTGAAATCGAGGAACGTCTCGGCTGTACTGCAGTCGGGAGGCAACTGCTGTCCTATCCGCATTACATTGGTACGATTCACGGGTTTGTGGACGGCTTCATAGCGTTACCGTGGCTTCGGTCGAATGATTACTGTGGCACTCAGTTCAATACTGATATCGCAGGCGCGAAACTGTGGAAAGCAAGTGGCTACGGACGCAATCTTCCCGGCTATGTCTATAGAAAGTACACCAATTCTGACAATCGCAAAGCGGCAGTCTGCCATACACACTATGTCGGCGAAGAGCGAGATCTCATCCTCGAAAGTGGTAACGTTCGCCTATCGCTGAAACGTCAGAATGCGTCCGAAGCCTTCACGACCATTGATGGTTGGAAGCAGAGCGTTCTTCAGGATGGCTACGCTTCATACGAGGATACATTCGCGTTCGGGCATTGTGCCTTGAGTGAGTATACTGAATTATCTGTTATACTTCGTGATCGCTTCCCTTTGCTGTTCATTGACGAGGCCCAAGACAACAACGAAGCACAGTCCGATTTACTGCACCGCGTTTTTATGGATGGAGAGGCGGGAGTTCTCAGGCAGCGATTTGGTGATTCAAATCAGGCGATCTATAACTTTGTTGGAGCCAAAGGCGCAAGCACTGACGCATTTCCGAGTGCCGATGAAGAAAAATCAGTGCCAAACAGCCATCGCTTCGGAATGACCATCGCTAAACTGGCAGAACCACTGGGATTCGCTCCCTATGAAGGTGGGCTGATGGGAAACGGACCTCGGTCTATTTGTCGTGAATCATGTGTCACTGAAGGACCGCATACAATCTTCCTACTCCAAGACAGCTCGATTGATAAAGTGCTCCCAGCCTACGCTGAGTTGCTTATAGAGACATTCTCCGAAGAAGAGCTTAGGCGCGGAATATTCACGGCTGTGGGACAGGTACACAACTACACTGGAGATGATCATCGACCTCGGCATGTGGGGCACTACTGGCCTGATTATGATTCGGAACTAACCAAGGCCAATCCCCAACCTCAAACATTCGTCCAGTACGTGCGAGCTGGCCAAGAACAGGCCGAAACGAGTGGTGAGACCCACTTTGGAGTTGAGAGAATCGCAGTAGGCATTCTCCGTCTGGCTGGAATGGCGAAGAGCGGACGGTCTGTTCGACCACGCTGGCGAAACCATCGGTACGTTCTGGAACTACTTGAGGAAGAGAACGCGGTGTCTAATCTGTATCGTCTTCTGATTAGCCAAATGATCATCAAGCGCGTAGTACTCACGAAACGCAATTGGCATGAACGTTGGGCTAAGAGTGTTAGGAAGGTCGGCGAAAAGATCGCGGGAGTTTCTCTCTCAAACGCGGATGCCGACGCTTTTCTTGAGTGGCTTGATATAGACGATTCGGGTGCGCAGGGGCACGAGAAAGTGCGTCGTGATAATATCTATCGTTATCCTGAAGATGATCCAAAGGTTCACATCAAAGTCGGTTCGATACATTCTGTCAAAGGCCAGACCCACACGGGGACTCTTGTACTGGAGACGTTCTGGTACAAGCACAATGTGGAATCTCTCAAGGAGTGGTTAATGGGCACGAGGTGTGGTGGCACAGGTCTCGGTGACAGGGAACGATGTCGCCTCAAGCTGCATTATGTCGCAATGACCCGTCCTACACACCTGCTGTGTCTTGCAATGAGGCGTAGTACGTTCTCAGACAATAACGGCACTCTACTCCAAGAATACGGATGGAACATTAAGTATGTGTGACGCATTGAGGTTCCCCCGTTTATGTACAAGTCATGATGTAGGTCTTCTGAACTTAAATTCGGCTCAAATGCCCGGTATTGCTGAATTGTGCTGTGAAATCAGGTGGGGATGTACTTCGTGGATGGTGTCGAAGAATATAGCCTAAAAACTAACCCTATCCCAACCCTGTCAAAATAAAAAGAGCTTAACCCGTTACAGGTTAGGCTTTTATATTCAAATGGTGCCGAAGGGGGGATTCGGAACTTTTGACGATATAGGAGATAACCTCTAAATCGTGCCACCTCCTAAAATTGCACGTGCATGGTGTGAGAGTGATATTGTATATCTAATCAAGGCTCACCCCCCTAAGCACCCCCCTCTTTGCCCCTTTCTTGCCCACTTTTTGCCCGTCGGTATGGCGAATATGGCAGTTATGGCAGATATGGCAGTAAAGCTCGAACTAAGCAGATGCAGTATCCGCGCTGCTCTGCGTTGACTAGTATATAGTTACGAAGATGTGTCGAAATCGAAGAGCAGCTGCTTGACATGCAAGGAGTCACTCAGGGGAAAAGGGTCAATTCTGACGCTATGAAACACTATGCTATGAAAAAATATTATACTTTGGAGTGGTATATCAGGCTTTACGAAAGATCGAACTTGGGCGGTAAGGCGTTATCAACCAACTCTCCAGCAAGATTGGATGCATTACGCAGAGTATCGTCCCTGAGATGAGCGTAGCGCTGAGTCATCAGGGGACTTTTATGAGTTAATAGGCGCTGGAGGGTATACATATCCACTTTACCAGAGGAGGCTAACATTGATGCATAGACATGGCGCAACCCATGAAGGGCTCGAAAGTCATCTGGTAAGCCAGCGTTCTTCTTTATTCTATTCACTGGCGTCTTAATATCTTTTCTCTGCATACCATTTCGCCCGGGGAAGACATAGGGGCTATCGGTTTTAGGGTGGCCCTCAAGTAGACGCCGAGCCGAATCATTCAGTGGGATTTTCTGATCAATGCCCCCCTTGGGACCGTTGATGTGTATAAAGCCACGATCGAAATCGACATCCGCCCAACGGAGCCCAAACATCTCGCCACGACGCATACCTGTGTACAACGCTATTTTCATCATATCACCTGCCTGGGGGTGTGGATCTTCATCAATTGCCTTCAATAGACTCTGCAGTTGCGTTGGCGTTAAGTCTTCTGTTTTCTCGTTGTTAACTTTGGGCATCTCGATATGAAATCCAAAGGGCTGGCAGTACTGTCGCTTGACACCGTAATTAACAATACGCTTAATCAGTCGTAAGACATAGTTGACAGTCTGAGGAGCCTTTTCGCTTGTCAGCGCTATTCTCAGCCTGTCCAAATCAGCAGGCTTAATATCAGCAATGGCTCTTGAACCTAATCTGACTGCAACATGTTTTTGATACGTGTAATCATCGCTCTTCAGGCTTTTTGACATAGGCTTGCCGTCCTTATAATCATCCCAAAGCCTGTCCATAGTCCATCGATCACGATACTGCTTTTTATCTGCCTCGCCATTCGCTTTCAGCTCTTTACGAGATAACCGCCTGCCCTCTACCCTTTCCGAACGGATATTGGAAGCCTTGGCGGGAGTCATTCCGTCGGCGAACTGCCTGCCAACTTTTTCTTCATGAACCTTGCCGTCTTTTTTAAATACGATGTAGTACACTTTTTCATCACCAGCACCACCGATTCTGGCTGCCCACCGGTAGTAAACACCAACATACTTGGTTTTTATTCTTGAGCTCATTGTATTACTCCAGCGATCACATTAACTACCAGCAAGAGCGGAGAATTCCAACCCTATTTCCAACCTTCAGAAGAAAAATACAGTTAATCCACGGGAAGTCAAGGGCATTGGATTTGAGGCATCCTATTGACTTATAGCAACATAAGGAATGGGAGTGAAGTGGCGGGAAATGGCACGCCCCGGCCTTACAAGCAGGAAGTCACTGGTTCGAATCCAGTAGTGCCCACCATATTTTTCAATGAGTTACGAGGTTTTCTGACACAAATTGCAGGCGTTCAAAAGGCAGACTGTGTCAGATCGTGTCAGAATGAAGCCCCAGCGAACCTAAACTGGGGCTTTTTTCATGCCTACTTCTTTCTGATGTCCGGCAGAACATTGAAAGCATCTCCCGACACTACTAATTTGGCATATTTGTCTGTCGTGGCCCGATCACTGTGTCCAAGAATTTCTCGCACTTCATCGAGACTTCTGCCATACTGAAGCAGCCAAGTGGCACAGAGCCTTCTCGTGTCATGAAAACATAGTTTCTGGCCACTGGCTATTCTTAAATCAAGCTTACTAACGGCACTGTCGAAACTTTTGTGTATCGCTTTATAGCGAGTGCCGGTCCTGGAACTTATGAAAACAAACCCTTCTGTTCGATTTTCGACAGCTCTTCTAATAATCCGCACAGCCTGAATGCCCAGAGAATCAGTCCTGTATTTGCCGCCCTTCACAATATGCCGAACCTCTGCAGTTGGATGTAGATCGTGAAACACTATATCCTGAATCTGCAGATCGAGAATATTTTCACGCCGGAAACCTGTATAAACTCCGAACTCGACGATATTGGCCAATGAATCTGTCAGTTCATCGAGTAACCCAGCAATCATTTCAGGCGTGATATTCGTGACATCTCTTCAACTTTCTCAATAACTTCCCCAAAAGTTGTCAAATATCCAGCTCCAGAAAACTTGACCATGATTTTCTCCTCACAATTGAAAAGGCCCCACAACAGCTAATAGGACCTCGATTAACATCAGAATAGGATATGGCGAATACTTTGGCCTCTATTAGGGCCGCACTGTTTATATGCCTGCAGGTCAGGACAAATACTACCGGCATCAACCTTCCTTCTTTTTCTCCTTCTTTTCATCTTTTTTCGTTGTCATCAGATCAATCAACATTCCGATCAAGCTTAATGCAAATTTCAGAATCCACTCCAGAGTCTTTTTCCTGAACATTTTTCCTTCATCCAAAGTACATGCAGAGTGCATGGGAGATTCGAAAAAATGGCCCATTTTTTCGGCTTGTTCTTTCTTATAGCCAGGATTAAGGTGAGCATACCTTGAACTCGTGTTGATGTCCTTGTGTCCCAATATCGATTGGATGATGTACAAATCCACACCTGACATTGCCAACCAACTGGCCCCAGTATGCCGGAGATCATGCCCAGGGGTGGGTCGAGCCGACAGTTATTGTTCGGTTCCGCTGCGCTCCACCTCACAACAACAAGGGCTGGCTGACTAACTCTGAATGGGGTACAATCATTGGGGGGCAGGTCATATCGATTTGAATAGATTTACACATCTTTCGTAATATAATATTATTCAAACTTGATTTTGAACACTATTGATGTGATAATTATAAATTTATATTTCCCCAATTAATACATAAGTACCATATACGCATAGGGGGCCCACCAGATGACAAAAAACAGGCCGACATACGAGGACTTGGAGAAGAGGGTTCGGGAACTTGAGAAACTGGAGGCTGACCACAAGTTATTGGAAAAATTGCAGCCTAATGAGAAAGAGTTCATCGAGATTGCATTAAATTCCCAGCTTGACACTTTTTTCCTTTTCGAGCCTGCCAGCGGGAAAGCAATTCACTGGAACCGGGCCTTCAACGATGTCACAGGGTACACCGATGAAGAGATAGCCGGGATGGTGGCGCCAGGCTCCTATTACAGCCCCGGGGACCTGGAGCGGACAGACATCTCCATCCAGAATATCCTTAAAGCCGGTACTGGTACGATAGAGCTGGAATTGATATGTAAGGATGGCCGTAAGGTTCCCTTCGAGTATAAGGTCTCGACGATCAAAGATGAGCAGGGCGAACCTAAATACCTTATCGCCATCGGCCGGGATATTACCGAGCGCAAGCTGGCGGAGCAGGAGTTGAAGGAATCCAGGGCCATGTATCAGGACCTGGTGGAGACCTCGCAGGTACTTGTTTGGAAATGCGACGAGCAGGGAAGATTCACTTACCTGAATAAAGCCTGGGAAAAATCCCTGGGTTACAGGCTGGACGAGATGTTGGGGCGCGTGTTCTCGGAATTCCTGCCGGATGAGGTTGTGGAACGTGACAGGAAAGAATTTTCCAGCCACCTGGTGGGAGGATCGGTTACGGATTTTGAGACAATCCACCTGTCCAAAACCGGCGAAACCAGGCATATGCTTTTTAACGCCGTACCTTTGAATGACAGCAAAGGAAATATTGTCGGCACCCAGGGCACGGCCCACGATATCACCGAGCGCAAGCAGTTGGAGGATGCTCTGCGGCAGAGCGATATGCAATATAAAACTATCGGGGAGACGATTCCCTATGGCGTTTGGCTAACCGATGCCAGGGGGTACTGTACTTTTGCCAGTAAATCGTATCTTGAAATGGTGGATATGTCGCTGGAGCAAGTCCAGGAATTGGGCTGGCTGCACCTTCTGCCGCCCGAAGATGTGGAGCCCACAAAAGAACACTGGCTCCATTGTGTTCAAACCGGCGAATATTTCGAGATGGAGCACCGGATCAGGGCAAAAGACGGCAACTATCGAAATGTTCTGGCTATTGGCAGGCCTGTCAGGGATGATACGGGTAAGATCGTTAATTGGGTGGGTCTCAACCTTGACGTCACCGAGCGCAAGCGGACCGAGGAGGCCTTAAAGGAAAATGAGCAGCGGTTCAGTTTAACCCTCCAAGGCTCTAATATAACCGCCTTCAATCAAGATAAAGATTTACGTTACACCTGGGTATACAATCAAAATCCCGGCCTTTCAGTCGAGGAAATCATTGGCAAGACCGATGAGGACCTGGTTCCTCCCAAGGATGCGGCGGTGCTGACCAAAATGAAACGCCGTGTGTTGCAAAGCGGCAACCGGGAGGAAGGCACCATGCGTTTCACGGTTGGGGGAAAGCAGTTTTACTATACTCTCTGTCTTGAACCCATGCGGGATAGCAAAGCCCGGATTATTGGGATCGCCGGCACTTCCACCGACATCACGGAGCACGCGCAAACCGAGAAACAACTGAAGGAGCGCACGCACAATCTCGGGGAAAGAGTCAAGGAGCTTAATTGTCTCTATGGGCTTTCCAGCCTTATCGAGAAACCGGGAATCACTCTGGAGGAGATTTGCCAGGGACTGGTGGAGTTGATTCCGCCTTCCTGGCAGTACCCGGGAATCACCTGCGCCAGAATAACGATCGATGGCGAAGAGTTCAAATCTGATAATTTCGGGAAGTACGTGAGTAAACAGACTCAAGAGATCAAAATACAAGGACAAAAGGTTGGCGCTATCGATATCGGCTACCTGAAAGAAATGCCCGAACTGGACGAAGGGCCGTTTCTAAAGGAAGAGAGACGCCTGGTAAACGCTCTGGCGGAGCGGTTGGGGCGAATATTTGAACGCAGGCGGGCTGAGGAAGAAATAATCAATCTCGCAAAATTCCCCAGTGAAAACCCCAATCTCGTGATGAGAATATTAGAAAACGGCACTATTATTTATGCCAACAAAGGCAGCAAAGATCTGTTAAAGCTATGGAAACGTAAGGTTGGAGAATCGTTAGCTGATAAATGGTGCAAAATCGTTCGGAAGATAGTCACTTCCGGCACGTCGAAGAATCTGGAAATTGAATGTGAGGGTCGAATCATTTCCCTGACTTTTTATCCGGTCAAGGATACCGGTTATCTCAACGTATATGGGATCGATACCACAGAGCGCAGACAGGCTGAGGAGGAGCTCCGGAAAGCACATGACGAGTTGGAAATGAGAGTTGTTGAGCGCACAGCCTTGCTACGGGAAAGTGAAGAAAAATTCAGGAACTTGATCGAAAATAGCAAGGACTTGATAATAACTGCCGATAAGGACGCCAATTGGACTTTTGTCAGCCCTTCGGCAAAGAGTATCCTGGGATATGAGCCATCGGAGATGATTGGCAGGCCGGCTTTTGATTTTATGCATCAGGAAGATATCGATGCAACGCAAACGGCGCATCACAGTGTTGTGAAGGATGGAAAGGAATACTGGGAATATACGAACAGATGGAACAGAAAAGACGGTGAGATGGTTACTCTGGAATGGAGTGTCATGCCGGTTAAAGACGAGAAGGGTAATATTTCAGGGATTGAAGGAGTTGCCAGAGACATCACCGATAAAAAACTTGCGGAGGAGAAAGAAAAACTACAAAGCGAAATTGTAGAGAACATGGTAGAGAGTATCTGCTTGATTCGAAGCAGCGATGGAGTGATTGTTTATACGAACTCGAAATTTGACCAGATGTTTGGTTATGATCGGGAAGAACTGATCGGTAAGCACACCAGTATGCTTAATGCCTCCGGGGGTAATGGTCCGAAGATAACCGCCGATAAAATTATACAGAGCCTTAAAGAAAATGGAGTTTGGAGTGGTGAGGTTAATAATATTAAAAAGAATGGAGTCGCATTCTGGACTAATTCGAATGTTTCAACTTTTACTCATGGCCAGTACGGGCAAGTTCTGGTTGCAGTGGTCGAGGACATCACCGGGCACAAACGGGTGGAGACGGAACGCAATAAAATCTTTGATATGCCGACCTCCCTGATTATGGTCGCCAAATCCGACGGGACGATTGTCAGGGCCAGCTCCGGCTGGAAAGAAACCCTGGGCTATGACCCCGCTGAGATGGAAGGCCGCCCGTACTTCGACTTCGTTCATCCCGATGATTTACCGCCATCGGAGGGAGCAGCGCAGGAGATAGTTAAGGGGAGTAGTGTAAGCAACTTTACAAACCGTTATCGCCATAAAGATGGTACCTATAGAACTTTGACATGGGCCGTAAGCACTGATCCGTCAACCGGGCTGCACTACGGTGTGGCAATTGACGACACGGAGCGCAAAGCCGCGGAGGCGGAACGAACCAAAATCTTTGATATGCCGACCTCCCTGATTATGGTCGCCAATTCCGACGGGACGATTGTCAGGGTCAGCTCCGGCTGGAAAGAGACTCTGGACTATGACCCCGCTGAGATGGAAGGCCGTCCCTTCTTCGATTTTATTCATCCCGATGACTTACCGTCAACAGAGGACGTAACGCTGGAGATAGCCGAAGGGAGTAGCACGGATAACTTTGTAAACCGCTACCGCCATAAAGACGGTACATATAGAACTTTGACATGGGCCGGAAGCGTTGATCTGTCAACCGGGCTGCACTATGGTGTGGCAATTGACGACACGGAGCGCAAAGCCGCGGAAATGGCAATCCAGGAAAGCGAGTCAAACCTCAAGCGAGCCCAGGAAGTAGCCCATCTAGGCAGTTGGCAGTTGGATCTGGTAAAGAATGTGCTGCAATGGTCTGACGAGAATTGCCGCATATTTGGGATCGAGATCGGAGCGCCCAATACATATGAGACTTTTATAGGAATCGTGCACCCCGATGACCGGGAGTATGTGAACAGGTGCTGGGTGGCTGCCACGCGGGGAGAGCCTTATGACATCGATCACCGGATTATAGTAAATGGCGAGACCAGGTGGGTGAACGAAAAGGCTGACGTGGAGTTGGACGAGTCGGGTAATGCCATCTACGGAGTAGGCACAACACAGGATATCACCAGTCAAAAGCTTGCCGAGGAAGCCCTGCGAAAGAGTGAGAGGAGTCTTGCGAATGCCCAGGTGATTGCCCGGTTGGGAAGTTGGTCCTGGGATATGGTGAACGACAAGGTCGAATGGTCGGATGAAATGTATCATATTTTCGGGCACGCACCCGGTTCTCCCGAAGAACCGACCTACGAGACCTTTTTATCTTGTGTCCATCCCGGGGATAAGGATTTTGTAAACTCGTTCATTGAACAGGCCGCCAGGGACAAGAAACCTTTTGAATTCGAATTTCGAACCGTCCCTATCCGGGATTCAGTAAAGATTCTTGTTGTTCAGGGAGAGATAATATGTGATGAAACCGGGACCCCAACTATAATGTTTGGAATAAATCAGGACATCACCGCGCGCAAGGCGGCCGAGGAAGCTCTGAGGGAGAGCGAGGAAAAATTCCGGGTGCTATTTAACAACTCAGTGGCCGGTATGTACAGATCAAAGCTTGGAGATGGTACTATTCTGGAAGCGAACGAAACTGCCGCCCGGATGTTTGGCTTTACAAAAGAAGAAGCGCTAACGCTGAGTTCGCTGAATCTTTATGTGAACAAAAATGACAGAAAAAAAATGCTCGACAAACTGCGGCGAAACGGCCGGATTGACAATTTCCAGACCGAGTATAAGCGCAAGGATGGAACAACTTTCTGGGGGGAAGTATCCGCCGTTGAGCAGGTCGAAAAGGGATTCCTGGAAGGAGTCATAATTGACATCACCGCGCGCAAGGCGGCCGAGGGGGCCCTGCGCGAGAGCGAGGAAAAATTCCGTAGTGCTTTTGACAACGCACCAGTCGGCATTGGATTAACAACGGTCACCGGAAAAATATTAGCTTTAAATCAGACTATATTGAATTTGTATCATATGGATTTATCGGAGATGATTGAAATACCTGCCCGTAACTTCTACGCTCACCCTGAAGACCGGGATAAAATGGTTGGTATTGTTAAAAAGAAAGGTATTCTCCGGAATTTTGAAACTATGCAGAAAAGACTGGATGGCTCAACTTTCTGGTTAAGCGTTAATATGAATACGATCGAGATTTCAGGGGAAACTGTCTTGTTGACATCATTCCTGGATATTTCCGTGCGCAAGCAGGCCGAGAAAGCCCTGCGCGAGAGCGAGGAACGTTTTCGTATTTTGGCCGATGCGCCGTTTGAAGGCATTGCCATTACGGAAAATGCCCGGATAGTAGACTGCAACAGAAGGTTTGCCGCAATGTTCGGATATACGGAAGCAGAGTTAGCCAGCATGGCCGTAATGGACCTGATAGCGCCGCAAGACCGTAAACGTATTTTGAAGTTAATAATGGCCGGGAAAGAAAAAACCGTGGAGCATTTGGCTCTGAAGAAAGACGGAACGCTCTTTCCCATTCTGGCACATGGCCGGTCATTTACATATCTTGGAAGGCCGGCTCGGATTACTTCCATCGAGGACCTTACGGAACAGAAACAGCTTGAAAATAAATATTCCAAAATTTTTCATACCAACCTGAGTGCATTAGGCCACGCGACTCTGGACGGCACTCTTCTGGATGGCAACCAGGCATTTCTCGATCTTACCGGCTACAGCCTGGAAGAGTTGAGGAAGATGACCTTTTATGATTTGACACCGGAAAAATGGCGCGCCATGGAGGCCGACATTATCGAGAATCAGGTTATCAAGAGAGGCTACTCGGATGAATATGAAAAAGAGTACATCCGCAAGGATGGATCAATTGTTCCGCTCTCTCTTCGGGTCTGGCTGGAAAAGGATGAATCAGGCAAGCCGTTAAGTGTTTTTGCAAGTATACAAGACATCACCGAACGCAAGAAAATGGAAGCTGCCATCAAGGAAGAACAGGATAAGCTGTTATGGTATCTCAAACAACAGACACTCCTGGCGGAAATTGCCTCAAAATTAAATACCGTCGAATCTTTTGAAGTAATCCTCGAACCGATTCTTGAGAGGATCGGGGAGGTGCTG